>Ga0315279_10000050_pt1 | contig 264006 bp, 285 predicted proteins | sample YL17G06_20_MG_FD_203694 | JGI IMG/M metagenome (GOLD analysis project Ga0315279, IMG submission 203694) | Sediment microbial communities from Yellowstone Lake, YNP, Wyoming, USA - YL17G06_20 | ecosystem: Environmental > Aquatic > Freshwater > Lake > Sediment | place: USA: Wyoming | collected...
CAGAAAAAACAAACACGACTCGACACATTAGCTAACAGCGCTTGAACGCTACGCAGAAGACCATCGCGGAGACGCACGCATAGTCTACAGACTTTTCATAGGTGTGGGTCTAGTCGTGCGGGCAGTGGAATTTGAACCATCGACACTCTAACTCAGTTTTTTATACGTGACACAGCGTAGAACCCACTCCGAACTTTCCTTACAGACGACGGAGACCTGACCACGATCAGAAAGATTCGCCCTCGATCTAGCTGTGGCTTAGTCCTGTTACTTGCTCTCATAGCTCTTTCCACAAACGGATCCTATGCTACGAGGTTCGCGAGCGCTCAAGGAGCGCTTCCGGGCATAATCGCATACCGCGTAGACGGGGCCCCCAACTATGATGCTCCAGGGAGTGAGGCATTCTGGAAAGGAATCGGCGCCGCCACAGTTCCATTAGCGGCGTCAGTATCACCTGGCGGAGGCCATACAGGGAATGTTCTCGTTAAATCCGCGAATGACGGGTTCAACGTCTATCTCTTACTTCAGTGGCACGATGACCAAGGCCCCTCCTTCGGCTCAGCGAGCGAAGCGTATCAGGCTCCGAATGGGACGCTGCTCCTCCTCGACCCTAGTAGCACAGCGAACGTGGGCCAATTGTTCTACAATTCAACCTATTACTACCCAGACAGAGCAGCCGTGCTCTGGTTCCTCCCAAATGCCTCCAACAGGCAGCAGTCACCTGTGATGCAGCTTGGGTCTAGTGGCGCCATTACCGGCGGCGCCGCGGAGATTTGGCATTGGCAATCTGTTCCAACCGACAACAGTCCCAATGACACAGGTTTTCCCGGGGGCTACACAGACCCATCGGGAAACCTCATTTTCCCATCCGACAACCTGTCATTCGCGGAAGATGACTACACCAATATGACAGGCTTCTTTGTAATCGGAGGCAGTTTCGGAAAAGACGCACCGAACTTGCAGCCATACGCAGACCCATACTTAGTCCATGTTGGAAATTACTTTTCCACAGCGGACAAGACCTGGACGGTTGAAATGGTCAGAACCTTCAACCCATCAGATGCGGCGACATATCGCGTGCAGCTTGCAAACGGCGCCAGTTATTTCGTTGCTTTCGCCATCTGGAACGGAAGCATGGGTGAGTCATCACATATCAAATCCGTCTCACAATGGTACAACCTAACAATAAGCAACCAGACACCGCCAACTACGACACCCACAACCCAACCCTCCGAAGGCGGCGTCAGCCCGACTTTGGCTGCGGTGGTTGCAGTGGGCCTACTTATCGTTGGAGTCGTTATAGGTATCCTTACGAGGCCAAAACCCAAGAGAACGAGACGATAACCCGATGGCCGTAGAGGAAAGATGGCGCAGAGCCAGGGAAACAAGGCGAAATTTCCTCAAGCTCATTATGACGTTTTCCGGATTGCTAGTGATTGGTGGTATTGCGGCCATCCTTAAGTCGATCACAAACCCAGCTCTAACTTCAGGAAACACCACCGGTGGTCCCAAGTCCTTCCCAAGAGTGAAGGTCGCCCAACTTGCAGACTTGAAGGTAAACCAACCAATGGTATTCGAGTACCCTCTTGACAACGAACCAAACATTCTGGTTAAGTTGGGACAGAAAGCTGACGGCGGAGTCGGCCCAGACGGAGATGTCGTCGCATTCAGTGGTGTCTGTCAGCACCTGGGTTGTCTCTACGCCTTTCAGGCACCTGGAACTTCTCCTGAGTGTAACAGTTCTTACCGTGCTGCAGGACCAGAAGGGTATTGCTGTTGCCACGGCAGCATCTTCGACTTCCTCCATGGCGCAAAAGTACTCTCAGGCCCCTCACCGAGGCCTCAACCTCAGGTTGTTTTGGAAATTGATAGCGCGGGTATTATTTACGCGACGGGGATGACTCCGCCTGCGATCTTCGGGCACAACACCGGCTCTAACGACGTCTCCTCGGATCTTGAAGGCGGAAACCCAGAGAGTTAATCTCCTGTGAAACGAAGCGAACACGATAACATGCTTGCCCGATTGGTTAAATGGTTCGATAGTAGGCTGGGGCTCTCTTACCCCCTCCTAAGGCCTGCCCCCGCATATTCCATCAACCCATTCTACTGGCTGGGGGCACTCACTGTGGTGGCGTTCTTGATTCAAGGTGTCACGGGAGTCATAATGATGCTATACTATGTCCCCAGCCCAGCCGCGGCATTTCCGTCAACCCAATACCTCTTCCAGAACGTCTACTATGGTAGGTTTCTGCAGACCGTTCATCTCTACACAGCTTACGCGATGATAGTGCTAGCGTTCATGCACATGATGCGAGGTTACTTCGTGTCGGTCTACAAGAAGCCGAGAGAAATGATGTGGGTTGTTGGGATGGTGATGGGCTTCGTTACGCTAGGTTTTGGCTTCACAGGATACTTACTTCCGTGGACCGTGATTTCAAAATCTGCCACTGACGTTGGAATCGGGATAATCGATGCCTTACCGCCCTCGCTGGCCTCATTTGTCAGCTTCCTGGCCGTTGGTGCAGGCGGAGATGCTACGGAACTGCTTCGGTTCTACGATTTGCATGTCGTAGTCCTCCCAGCGGTCTTACTAGTTCTCCTCACAGCAAAGATGTACATGCTGGAAACTCACGGCATCTCAAAACCAGCAACAGGCCAACCCCTTCGCGGGAAAGAAACCAAGCTAATCCCGATTTTTCCGGATGTTCTCATGTACCTCCTCGAACTGGCGGCCATCTTCGGGAGCATGATGTTATTGATCTCCGTCATCTTCCCGCTAAGTCTTCCTCCGCAGTACACTCCAGAACTCGCCGCCCAATTCGTCCCACAACCAGACTGGTACTTCCTCTGGATCTACCAAATCCTCAAGATCTCGATATTCGAAGGGCCCGGTCTTCCGATAGCACTCGCGATGGTAACAATAGTCTTCATCGTGCTCATTCTTCTTCCTTTCATCGACCGCGGTGAGAGCAGGATGACTCGTGAAAGGCCTATGCATGTTACTCTTGGCCTAATCTTCATCGGTGAACTGATTGTGCTTGCATATTGGGGGCTTCTGACGCCGGGCCAGATCATTCCGTCCGATCAAGCTGCGGCAGTCCTAGGAGGTACGGCCCTCGTCATTGCTCTAGTATCATTCCTTCTGTACAGACTGACACAGAGCAAGCGATCAGGCCAAGCCGGGGCCGCGAAACCGCCAATGGGGTTGCGGAGACTGCCCGTCGCGATTTGCTTCGTCGGTGTGATAGGGCTTGGTTCTCTTGGAATCGGCAGATCCCTGAATAATGTCGTGGAGATGGCTTTGAGTGGGTTTAGTCTTGCGAGGGAGGTGAGCTTTGGCTTTTCGCTTTCTTTGATTGGGGTCGCAGTGCTTGCCGCGATGTACCTATTGTATCGGCTTGGGTTCGAAGAAGGTTCGCTCAAGAGGAGAATCTACTTGTTCGACCTAGGATTGAGGGCGAATGGACCAAAGTGAACAGATAGTTAGTTTACTCTTTTTGCTACAGGCGATCGCGACCGTTTTCCTTTGGACTCTCGACGCGTTGAGCACCGTAAGCGAAGGCAAATTCGCAGTCTTCCTAGCCGTTGATCTGCTATCCTTTGCCATGATCTCTCACATATATCGGACGCAAAGATGGAAGAGGCTCCCCAACAGAACTTGGCTACTAGCGGGTTCTATTGGACTAGTCATACTAATACTGTCAGGCCTCATCTTCCCATAAGAGAAACGTAATCCCGGAGCCGACCAACCGTTCACTCGCGGCCAACATCATATTGATGCCGTAATGACATACGGTATTGCGAAATCTTAGTCATGCGCGCGGGGCAAGAAAAGTTATTGACACACTCCTTCCTCAGGTGGCGTGCAGACTCATATGAACGGACGGTTGTGAGTAGTGGAGGATATTGTTTGGGATAGAGCGAAAGGTGAGCTGCGTATTGTGGGAAAGAGACATGTGGCGCTTGATGCCGAGGCGTTGTGCAGACACCTTGACGGCCTCGTTGGGTCGTCGGTTGCCGAGGTCATAATTCGAAATCATGAATTTCATCTAGGAAAAGAAGATGCGGAGAAACATCGCAGAGATAACCCGAAGGCTACCATCGAGGATATCATTGAAATGGTCAAGGAGACCGACCTGCTTTCCGGCGTTGGTGTCACCAAGTATACTCTGAATCCTGATCACTCGGTCTCAATTGAAATAGCGAATCCATGCGTCAAGGAAACCACCGGCGCCGCAAAGTCGCTTCTCTTCAGCTACTGGAGCGGAATATTCTCACACCTGTTCGGTAAGAACTATGAAGCGAACGACGTTTACTTCAACGAATCGAATAACGTTCTGTCCGCCCGACTCGTCCCCAGAAGTTGAACGGAATGAGCCCTGAAAAGCTGGCCGTTACTGCCGACGAGGTTTTCGCCGTCAACAGGAAGATTCGTTGGGTAGCACTAGCCTCGGATGAAGGGGATGTGTTGCTGAACCAGATGCGGCCAGACGTACAAACCTACTCTTCTACCGACTTCGACCGTGAATTCGTCACCCTCGGACCATTAACTATCATAGGCATCTGCGAGAGGTATGCCGAGTATGTACAGGGCGTCGATTGTATCGTCGTCTGGTTCGGACTCGTTGTATGCGTTTTTGCTCGGCTGGGGAAGCAAGTATTGGCGGTTTCAATGGAGAAAGACCGAGAGGCGATAATAGCATTCGAGAAATGGCTGGAACGGAAGCGAAGAGAGATCACTGCAGGCCTGCAAAAGAAATAATCTCTCACTGGGGTAAGCTTGCGCCCCAAGCCAGTGCCCTTTTCCGTCGATGTTGGTGGTGGTCTTTTCATCTACGCGTCGGTGATTTGTAGTTATGAACCGCAATTGCAATAATTAAGCAACTACTAAGGGACAGCCTCCGTGATTTGATTGGCCTCAATGGAATATGGTGATTCTTTCAAGGCAAAGCATCTCAAGGGATTGTCGCTGAGGGCGTTCTTTTGGATTTCATTATTCATTCTAAGCTCAATGGCCGTAGCTATCGAGGTCGGCTTCAGTGCCAATTATCTAACTCCGGTCACCGCGCCTCAGCTTTCAAACAATTCAACTTCGCAGGGGCTTATTGTTGACGTGTACACCGATAATGCCGCTCGAGGAGCAAACGTGTCGATCGGAACCTACACCGTCGGCGACCAAATCAAATTCTACGTCTCACTCAGCCAAAATTGTTCGATAAAGCTTGAATTCATAACACCTGATGGTTCGATTTGGATTCGCGAGGTGGCACCAGTAAGCGCTGGAACTTTCGTGGACTATTTTGAAGCGCAGTATCCAATCGGGCTGTGGAGAATAGTGGTCGTAGCCCAACAGGGCTCAAGCACCGTCACGGAAACTGCTCCGTTTGAGGTGGTTGACAAGGCGCTCTATACTTCCACCAGAACAGTCTCACCCAACGCAAGTATCATTGAAGAAACCAGATTCGACGGGAGAGTCGTTCAGGTTTACCTATACCCGAGGGGAGGCGTTTATGGTTGGAACATATCGATCACACGCGTTTACCAAGGGCCAGAATCTAACAACATAACCGTGAGCGTTGGGGTAGTCACATATAATGAAGCGGTTAACGTGTTGCCGACTCTTCGTCCGGGTTACGTCGATCCAAACATCACGTTAGGAGATCAGGTGCAGGTTTACGGCTTGCTCTCTCAGAATATGGGCAAATTATCCGTCACCTTGAATGGTTCCATGAATTACTACATCAAGAAAGCGAGCACGCTGTTCAACTCACCTGAAATCATCTTGTTTACAAGAGAAGTATTCCCCGAAAACCTCACGGTAAGAATTAGCGGAATCGCTATCCCAGGAACCCAAGACGCCAAAATCACAACTGTGAACTGGAGCTGGGGAGACGGCCAAACCTCAGAACAACAATTTCCTGCAACCCACACGTACGACAACGTAGGGACCTACGTCATTCAGATCAACGCTACTCAAAACGATGGCCTGTCGACAATCAAATCACTTTCAGTAACCGTCCCACCGAACGTGCTCTCTGAAACCGCGACCCAAACAACTGTTGCGAAAGCAAGTGATTCGACGTTCGCCTTAGCAGCGGTCATAGCGACGATCGCCGTGGTCTTGGTTGTAACTATACGATTCAGATCAAAGAAAGCAAAGCCAGCTACGGCGTAGTCGCAACGGCGGCACTGACACTGGCTAGTGTTTGGAGCAGAAAACGCAGCATAGCCCATTAGTGCTCTATTGATGAACTCTACACGAAATCTCGATAAGAGGAATGGCGTGATCGTTAATCCGTCAGCCCACCATCCTTGTTCCGTAAGGATTGTAAATTAGAATAAGCCACCGTCCATCGGGCTGTTTCCGCAGCACATCTGAAGAGGCTCCTGTCCTCTCTACTTTCTTACCGTCGGGGGAAGTAGCTGTCAATGTCCACCTAGAACAATGAAGCGCAATACTGCCAGCTTCGATTATTTGTTGCCCTTGCCGACGAAGTGTGGGCTTCAATGAAACAAATCCCGCGTATGCTTCGCGGATAGCAACGTGGCCACGGGCAATTTGCGCAGGTTGTCCAGCCAGAGCCTGAACTACAAGAACCGCGTCAGGCTCAAACGACGTCAACATTGCTGCTAGATCTCCTCGGTTAATGGCTGCAGTCAGATTGTTGATAATTTCCAGCGGACCCGGTTGCGTCATAGCGTTCACATTCAAGTTGGCCACTCGTGGAAGCTGGTGGGCCTGGCCGGATTCGAACCGGCGACCCCACGATTTCTGAGAAGCGCCCTATCAGTCGTGTGCTCCAGCCAAGCTGAGCTACAGGCCCTGCCGTGGGGGTGTGCTAATCCTTTTGTTTTAAGGATTTGTTCGCACTTCCGTTCAGGTTTAGTGTGTTGGTTATCTGTTTTTCAGAGAATACGGAAAGCTGAGTATCTTTCAAGGCTTGGCCAGTCCCAATGCGACATGCCATGACTGCTGTTTGAGCAGTGCTCGCAGACCCCAGATTCGCTTAGTCAATGGTTGGGTCGTAGATCTGATTCAGGTTTGGTCAGACGGTGGACAGTTCTCATAATTCGGAGGCTTGAGTCGTGCAGATGTGTCGGGACCGAGTGTTCCCAGCTTGAGTTGAGGGGAACACATCTTTGCTTAGGGAGTATGTTCCATCTATAGAATCCATACGGCACTATGATTAGCATATACTTCGAGTGAGGGTCCATTCATTGGAGTTTGAAGAAGGTGCATGAGGTTAGGTTTCACGGCCGAGCCGGGCAAGGCATACTGACCGCCAGCCGCCTGTTTGCCCAAGCCGCAATTCTGGACGGGAAATACGCACAAGCGTTCCCCGACTTTGGCCCAGAACGATTGGGATCGCCGGTAGCGGCATTTGCCCGCATCGATGACCAACCAATCGAAATCAGGAGCCAAATATACACCCCGACAGCCGTCGCAGTCTTCGAAAAAAGCCTACTGGCGACAGTGCCTGTAACTCGAGGGCTCGTACCAGAGGGGCGTTTTGTGGTAAACTCCACAGAGTTAGAAGCGTCCGTTGTCAAGAAAATGAGTGATGAGTCCAAGGCATCCGCGTTTGTCATCGACGCCTCTCGGATCGCAAGGGAACTAATCGGGACCCCAACCGTGAGCACGATCATGCTCGGGGCATTGGCGAACGCGTCTGCTTGCTTTAGCATCGAGGCCTTAGAATCTGCCGTGAAACAGAGGTTCCACGGCGAGTCGGGTGAAGTTAACGCGAAGATGGTTAGGATGGGGTTCAAGGAGGTTAAGCAAATTTGAAGGCTGCCGCAAAAGCTGGCTGGCGAGAGATGGTTCGCGGCGCCGTAATTGTCGAACCAGGTTCTGCTAGAGAATTCAAGACTGGGGACTGGAAGACTAAGAAACCTATCTTGAATGAGGCGAAGTGTACCAACTGCCTCTTCTGTTGGATTTGGTGCCCCGAACCAGCAATCTTGCGCGGGCCGAAGGTCATCTCCTTCGACTACAACTATTGCAAGGGTTGCGGCATATGCGCAGTTGAATGTCCAGTCAAAGCAATCACGATGGAGGAAGAATGAAGGATGCAAAATACGAAGAAGACCCAACTGGTCCCGATGAGTGGATCAGAAGCAATCGCAAAGGCAGTAATCCAGTCGAACGTGGATTTCATCTCAGCGTATCCAATTACACCGCAGACAATAATTGTCGAACGCCTCGCCGACCTTGTGGCGGGCGGCGAGACCAAAGCGAAGTTTGTGAACGTAGAATCCGAGCACTCTGCCCTCTCAGCGTGTGTTGGGGCGTGCCTGGCCGGTGGTCGTGTTTTCACTGCAACTTCCAGCCAAGGGTTGGCTCTGATGCATGAAGTCCTCTACCTTACGTCGGGTCTTAGATGCCCAATTGTGATGGCGGTCGCGAACCGAGCACTCTCGGCTCCCATCAACATTCACGGAGATCACTCCGACATGATGGGCTCAAGAGATTCCGGGTGGATTCAACTCTACGTTGAGAACGCGCAGGAAGGATACGATTGGGTAATGCAGGCCTACCGAATTGCAGAAGATGAGCGTGTGTCATTACCGTTCACGGTAAACATGGATGGCTACGTGATAACGCACTCAGTTGAACCACTAGAACTAGTCGATCAGACCGCAGCAAACAAGTTTCTACCCGCGAGACAATCTAGCCTGAAGCTCGACGCCAAGAAACCAATTACGTTTGGGACGCTAACCCTACCTGACTACTACACGGAGTTCAAGAAACAACAGGACGAGGCGATGCGAGCCGTCCCGGAAGTCTTCAGCGAAGTGACAAAAGAATTCGCTGAACTAACGAGCCGCCGCTCCGAAGAGATTACCCCTTACGCTTTGGAAGACGCAAAGGTCGCGATCGTTTCCCTAGGGAGCGCATCAGGGACTGTGAGATGGGTCGCCCGCAATCTACGAAAACAAGGCCTACCAGTAGGCGCGATGAAAATCGCACTCTTCAGGCCATTCCCACATGAACAGGTCGGGAAACTACTTGAACACCTCGATGTCGTAATAGTCCTAGAACGAGCCCTTAGCATAGGCGCCCATTGTGGGCCACTAGCCAGCGACGTAGTCTGCTCACTCTACAACCGCTCAGGACAACCAAGAGTCTTAGATGTGGTAGCTGGGCTGGGAGGTCGCGACCTCTCGCCCGACAGCATTGAACAGATCTTCCGGACCGGGCTTGGAGCCACTTCCGGGCCCACGGGCCTAGAGATGGAGTTTGCGGGGGTGCGAGAGTAGATGCCAACCCTCAGAGAGCTGCAAGTCGAAGAACTATACGGCCCAGGACACCGACTCTGCGCTGGTTGCGGCGCATCGATCACAGCCCGAATGACATTGAAAGCATTGAAACGGCCGACGTATGTCGTTAACGCAACCGGTTGTCTTGAAGTAGCAACGACGATCTACCCCTACACCGCTTGGCGGGTCCCTTGGGTTCACGGGCTCTTCGAAAACGCACCAGCCATAGCGAGTGGAGTCGAGACCTACCTGAAATCAATGAACGGCGGGAAGCTGGATGCCGACATAGTAATATTCGGCGGCGACGGCGGAACTTTCGACATCGGTCTACAAGCGCTTTCAGGAGCTTTCGAAAGAAGGCACGACTTCGTCTACATATGTTATGACAACGAAGCGTACATGAATACGGGAATTCAGCGTTCCAGTGCAACACCCGAAGGAGCTTGGACAACAACCACGCCAATCGGCGTAGCATCACCAGGGAAGACAGGGCCGAAGAAAGATCTTGTCGCGATCGCACTAGCACACCACATAGATTACGCGGCCACAGCCTCAACCGCCTATTGGAGTGACTTCATAACTAAAGTTCAGAAGGCAGCAGCGGTCGATGGCCCGGCCTTAATTCACGCAATCGCCCCCTGCCCGCTGGGCTGGCGTTTCAAGACGGAACAAACAATCCAGATGGGAAGGCTCGCGGTTCAAACTCGCTACTTCCCCCTGTATGAAGTTGAGAGAGGAAAGTACAAGCTCAGCTTCAACCCTCATGTTGAACCACTCGAAACCTTCCTCCGCATGCAGGGACGATTCAGCCACCTATTCCTACCTCAGTACACTGACGAGCTGAACGCTCTGAAGGCCCAGGTGGAGCAGCGGTGGGCCGCGCTCCAAGAACTCTGCCAGGGAAAATATCCCACTTGGTGACGTTATCAACCCGAAGTCAGCCGTATGGAGGCGAGAATGTTTGGGGACAATAGGGAGATGCGCCGAGTGCCGGGATTGCTACGGTAACAACTGCTCACAATGTACGATATGCGGAGCTGGGTCATATGAGGTGTGTCTTCACTGCCCACCGAGTATGACCTTAGGCGGATGAAGGGGTCGACAAACCCGCCGTAGTTTTTTCTCTAATCAGCATACTGCCTCGAATAAACCGTTTAAAGGAGAGCTGGTTTTCTAGGGCTCGGGGCCGGTAGTTCAGCCTGGTATACTCAACTTTCGGCTGGGGCCAAAGAACGTCCGGTTCGCATTCCTTTGAAAGAAAAACCGGAAGGCCGCGGGTTCAAATCCCGCCCGGTCCACCAAAATCTCATGACGATTCTTATGCTACGTTTCAAGTAAGTCTTTTAGCCAGTAATTGAGAATGCCAGGGGAATCACTAACGCTAGGCGCTGTGGACATACCAGTGACTACACTCGACAACAATTCTTCGAGAGATGGCCTGGCTCATCAGTCCATCATACTCACAATTGTTGCGGCTATTGCGCTAGCGGTCGTTTTGAAGTCGCCAGAGCTATCAGCGGTCTTCTTTTCCCTCTTCACTAGGCTTCCGCAATTTTCTGAGCTCTATGCTCACTTCGATGCGGCGTTTATTCGAGGCCAGGCGGAAATGTTGCAGAATCTCTCGGGCCAGATGATGGCTAAAGGAGAATGGCGCTCATTCGACTTCAGACCTCGATCTCTACCCTTCGGTATGAAACTGAAATACCTGTTCGTGGTTGCGGCGACGGACATTTCAGTCATCATTCCGACATTGAATGAGGAAAAGTACCTGCCCAACTGCCTCAGCTCGCTCATTAACCAATCAAGGAAAGAATTCCGTGAAATTATCGTCGTAGACGGAGGAAGCACCGATCAGACCGCTCAGGTGGCTCGAAAATACTCCGATAGGGTCCTGGTGAAGCCAGGGCAAACTGTGGGAGCATCTCGAAACATCGGTGCGGTAGCAGCCAAGGGTGAAATTCTCGCCTTCATAGATGCAGACACCATTGCCTCTGTTGACTGGCTCGAAGAAATTTCCCGCTCGTTCCATGACGATCGAGGGGCGGTTGGGGTAACAGGCCCAACACTGCCTTACGGGGGAACCAACTTAGACCAACTTGCTTACCACGTAGCGACGGGATGGGCGCAACGGTTTTCGTTGAAACTCGGCCTCCCCCATGTTGCCGGATTCAACTGCGCATACAAGAAGGAATCTTTCTGGGGCGCAGGAGGATTCGACGAGAGCAGGGAACTCTCCGAGGACGTGATGCTCAGCCTAAGAATTCGGCATCAGGGGCGTATAATCTTCAACCCTGACATGATGGCCTACACGTCGCTCAGGAGAATCAAGAAATACGGCTACCCTTACCTGACAACATACTACGCGATTAACGCTGCCATGCTGCTACTGTTCAAGAAGAACCTCGGATACCCCAAGGTCCGTTGAAATATCTACCGAACCAAGCTGCATCATCTGTTTCCCTTCCAAATCCTTGGCACTTGAAGGACCCACAATACGATCAATGGAACATACCAGAACATCACTCTCACAGGAGTTCCCTCAAACCTCCATACCAAGAACTGAGGAAGGGTGCTCACCAAGAAAAGAAACGCCGAGATGAAGAAAGCATTCCTCATTCTCCTTTGCTGACCTAGCAGGCGAGCGGGGATCAATATCCTCTCCTCGATAGTCAACATATGAGTGAACAGCCCCAAAATTGCCATAAGGCCGGCCAGGTCGAGCGCATAGACGACGGAGGCGTAATCGAACATCGAAAGTGCTTCCGCTGAGTTCAGAAGACTCAGCAAGTATGGTTCAACGGATACCAGAAACAGTAGTGCTATGTTCAAGAGAACCGTCGTCCCGGTTTCTAGCGGGAGCGTGGACATTATCTGAGTATAGCGTAGCCACACCGAAATTAGAATTATGAAACTAAATCCGAAGCCGAGAACGTCACTTCTAATGTCCGCCGGTGTACTTGGGGGTTTGCCGACGAGAGTTAACGCGCCTATCGATAAGGCCAGTCCGAACACGAGGTCGGAAAGTGTTTCAATGCGCGGTCTGGGAATCGTCTGTCTTCTGTTCCGTGGCAAAGGTCTCATTCATCCAAAATGACACGACAGCGTGGGTTATCGCAACAGAATTTCACTGGCAACCCTTAAAGCTCTATTTAAGCGGCCTCACCATGATTCGAATGAGAATCCACTTCTGGCCACTTCTAATTGGTGCGTTGGTCCTCATCTGGGGAATCGCAACTCTGGCAACTGAAGTTCTGGGAATAAAAATACCGATTTCTTGGTGGGCAATAGTCGCAGTAATCGTAGGCCTTTGGATTCTTTCGCACGCAATCCGCAAACCGCAGGCATAGCCAATTGAAGCAAGCGCAGATCGCGCTCCCTCTCGACGACCTCCCAAGGAAATGGTATAACATAGTTCCTGACCTGCCCGCTAAACTCCCTTCACCAAAAGAACCTGGAGAAGGAGAGTCGAGGATGGAAGCATTAGGAAGGCGGATGATAGGTGAATGCCTCAAACAAGAATCATCAGACTCGCGGTGGATCGATATTCCTGAAGGAGTGCAAGAGCTCTACATCCAAGCTGGACGACCACGGCCACTCTACAGAGCCTACCGACTCGAGAAAAAACTGGGCCTAAAGAAAGTTCGAATCTACTACAAGAGAGAGGACCTGAGCCCAACCGGTTCCCACAAAGTGAACACCGCCCTTCCACAAGCCTACTATGCCGCAAGAGAAGGCAAGAAGGTTCTGGTCACCGAAACCGGTGCAGGGCAGTGGGGCACTGCCTTGGCATACGCTGCAAGTTTGATGGGACTCTCGACCGTAGTCTTCTGGGTCCGAGCTGTCTACGATTGGAAACTCGAACGAAGAGTTCTAATGGAAATGTATGGGGCAAGAGTCCACGCGTCCCCGAGCGACCAAACAGCGTTTGGCAGGAAACTGCTCAGCGAAGACGCGAACCACCCTGGTTCTCTTGGGATAGCAGTTTCGGAAGGGCTCGAATTTACTGATGGTTCGCCGGACAGGGTTTACTGCTTGGGTTCGGTCCTAAACCACGTGCTAATTCACCAATCCATAATTGGCCTTGAAACGATCAAACAATTCGAACTAGCCGACGATTCGCCGGACTTGGTCATCGCTTGCCTCGGCGGCGGCTCAAACTTCGGAGGAATTGCGCTTCCATTCCTTGGCGAAGTTCTAGCTGGGAAGAGAGAATGCCAATTTCTCGCGGCTCAATCGGAGGCGGCACCTAACCTAATCAAAGGCGAGTACAAGTACGATTTCGGAGACACCGCGGGTCACACGCCACTATTGATGATGTACACCCTCGGCCATGAAACGGTGATGAAGCCCATTCGCTCAGACGGGTTGCGCTACCATGCCGCTGCCCCAATCATTAGCGCCCTGAAGCACGAGGGTTTGATTAGGGCTGTGGCCTATCCGATTGACGAAGTGGCCGTCTTCTCCGCTGCCAGACTTTTCCTCGAGAGTGAGGGCTGGCTGATCGCAGGCGAATCGGCTCATGCGGTACGGGCGGCAATTGATGAAGCGAAGCTGGCCGAGTCAAGAAACGAAGAGAAATGCATCCTCATGAACATTAGTGGACATGGCTTCCTGGACATAGATGCCTACCGTTCGATCTTACGACTGGGCAGTTGACAAGCAACGGGGAGCTCATTTCAGTTTCAAGAGGTTCTTCGCATTATCTCGTAGAATCATGTCTTTGATTTCTGGGCTCACGTGTAGTGTTTCGAAGTCTTGGAGCCACCGTTGTGGACTCAACATGGGGTAGTCTGTCCCGAACAGGAATTTCTGCGGGATCATTTTCGTCATGTACGTGATTAGAAGTGGCTGGAAGTACTTGGGGGACCAGCCTGAAAGGTCCACGTACACGTTGTTCTTGTGAGTGGCGACTGCTAGCTGCTCGTCCTGCCACGGCCATCCAGGATGAGCCATGATTAGTTTCAGCTCGGGAAAGTCTGCAGCCACATCATCCAACAGCATGGGATCTGAGAAACGCAACTTTACGCCGCCACCGCCCTCCAACCCAGCGCCCCAGTACGTTGAACCAGTATGGAATGTGACAGGTACGCCAAGTTCAACACACTTCGAGTAAAGCGGATAGTAGGCTCGGTCGTTCGGTTCGAAGGCTTGCACTTGCGGGTGCAGTTTCAGCCCCCTAAGATTCAGGTCTCGAATTGCGTATTCGAGGTCCTTGACGGCGGCTTTCTTATGGGGGTCAACTGACGCGAACCCCACGACGCGCTCAGGATATCGGTCAGCGACCTTTGCAACAAATTCGTTGGCGACCTTTGGCATGTGGCTGGCGGTTTCGGCGTCCCAAGCGAAGAGAACCAATTTCTCAACGCCACATTTCGAGTATTCCTCAAGCATCTGCTCGAAAGTTTTGAGTTCTATGGCGCGTCCGAATTTCTTTGCGGCTGCTTCAACGTGGCGTCCGCCAGAGTCTATCAGGAATTCCTTGGTAGGTGGATGGACGTGGACGTCAATGTAACCATGTTCCTTTGTCGAAGACAACATCTGCACCCTGTGCGCTTTAATGGTAATCCGCCCTGAGGTGATAAGGATTAGACATGTTCATTGTTTATGGGCAAGACGTTTTTGTACGGGCGCTCGTTACGTGAGGAGTTCGGGTTCGGTTGGGGCATGAAGCAAACATATTCAGCCGTAATAGGAATCACCGGCGGCATTGTTGACTTGGTCGCAGGCTTGGCGCTTCTTCAGCCTGCCGGGATGGCGGAAGAACCCATGATGGTTCCTTCCCCTGCCACATGGGGCGGCTATTTCCTTTTGGGCTTGGGGGTTATCGTACTATTGACTGGCCTATACCTGCTCACGTCGCGTATGATGAAGAACCGCTCAATCATTGGAGCACTAATGTTGCTCTACGGCGTAATCATGTTGATTTTGGGGGTGGCTATGTTAGGGCAATTGTTCTCGATGATGCAGGGTTCGATGCTTTCGGGCGCTGTTATGCTTGTAATGGGAGTAGCGATGCTCTACAGTGGTTATGGTATGACTAGGAAATAGCCGGCTGACCGGAGCGTATTGTTATCGTTCGATGAGCCAACTTGGAGAGCTGGGATTCCAAAGCAGTTTTCTGTTTTAGTATATCCTTGCTGACCTCGTCGATTCTCCTCTGCACTTCTTTGTGACGCGCCAGCAGCGCTTCCTTATCGTTACGGACTTTGGAAATTGAATCTTCGACCTTATCCCTTTTTTCGAGAAGCCCACTTGCGCGGAGCTGCCGCAACGTTTCCTGAATGTTGGCCTGAATGGTCAGGTATTCCTGACGCATCTCATCGATAGCTCCATTCTTGACGTTTTGAATTGTGTCCTCCGCCTTTCGTCTTTTCCTTTCCTCAATGTCCAACTGACCGCGCGATAATTCCTCGCCCAACTGTCCAAGAATCTTGATGATGGCAAAGGATTGGCCCGTCGCTAGAGTTTCAACGGGCGAGTCTACCAAGTCACGCAAAGTTTGGATGTCGAGAGCAGGAGCCTGCTTAATCGATACAACTCTCTCAAGCTTGACAAGGGGCTTTGCGACTGGTTGGAAGAACTGCCTTATTTCGTCCTCTTTCGATCGCAATGATTCCTCGTAACGTCTCAATTCAAGAAATTCTCCTTGAGAGGTCAATTCCATCTGGCTTGTTAACAAATCCTTTTCTCGCTCTGAGATTGACTCTAGTAAACCGTCGCATTCGTTTTTCTCTTTCCTCAACGTGAGAAGGTCGTCCCGCTTTCGTGCCAAGATTTCCACCTCTCTTCGAAGAGATTCGATTTTGGCTCCAGGCGACTCATCCAATGCAGCACCAAGCGACCTCACAGAGGTCTCGAGTCTCGCGAGGGCGGTGTTGAGAGCAGCCATTTCGGTCTTGAGGCCCCTGTGAACTTTGGGAAGGTACTTTCGGATGGTCACTATGATTTTGTTGAGGGCTCTAACCGAATCTTGATGGAATTTTTCAGCGTCTGGGAATTTCGACGAAGTTTGTGCTTGGTATACCTCTTCCGTGGTTTCTTGTATTGTGTGCGCTAAGCGCATTCCATATTCAGAAACGGCCTTGTCCAAGGTTCCCCAGGCGTTTTTCACGCTTGACCCAAATCGGCCTGCAGTGGCTGAGAGTGTGTTCGAAGCTTCTCTTACCGCCTTCATTCTTTCCGCAAACCGTTTTTCATGGTCCTTCATTATGTCCCGTGTTAGTGAATCGCAGAACTCGACGATTTTCTCGATGGGGGCTTCGCTAACGCTCAGGGTAATCAACCTGTTCGATGCTTATGGACGTGGTATGCAGAATAAGGTTCTATTGAGTATTTTTCGGGTTTGCAGTAATCTGCGCTTTCGATGATCGGTCAAGTGCCTGAGTAACCGCTAGGCGAAGTTCTTGACAGGCTGCATTTCTCACTTCCAACGCGTCGTTCGAAGTGTTTCTCTTGAATTCAGCGAGCTTGGCCTTCAGTAATTCTTGGCGTTCTCTCAGATGCTTACTCTTGACTTCGAAGTTTGCCCTTAGTTCGTCCAGTTCGTGCTGGAGCAGTGTTCCTCTCTTATCAAATTCAGTTCTTTTCGATTGCAGCACGCTCGTGCTATCTTCGAGTTTCGCCCCAGGCCTGTGTAGGATTCTTTCAATGATCGAGGGCCGTTTCCTGAGCAATTTCAGCCGTCGCTTATCGAGCTCATCGATTTCGCCTTTGAGCTTCCTCACCGCACGTTCGTCTCTTTTCCTGGCATTGTACGTCTGAGTCCCATACTCATGTTCGAGCTTTGAGAGTTCAAGTTCGCATGCATTCAACTCTTGCAGTAGCTTTGACGCTTCTCCGGAACTGTCCTTCTCTGCTTCAATCTGCCTTCGCAGGGCCTCTCGAAGAGATGACAGAACATTGTGTACGGTTACTCTGTACGGCTGGTCTGCCATGTCCGGGAGCTCCGTCTCGAACTCCGTCAAGACTGCTTCCACATCCTTAATCCAGCGTTCAAAATGGTCAGAGAAAGGTGGAAGAGCGAAGCGTTGAGTTCCAAGATGTTCGAGCGCGTTCAGGATTTTTGATGAAACTTGGGATGGATCGATTGGTGTTGCTTCTTGATAGAATACCGAAGTTTCGTGCTCTTTTCTCCTTTCCTTTGAGTGTTTCTTAGTGGATGGCCTGCGGAATCTTGTGCCGCGCATCCTAGGCTCGGAGCTCATGAGTAAACCGTTCCCGTTTCATTGTATATATGAGAACGTGTTGTTAGCTGCCGGTTCCCAACGGCGCTTTCTTGAGCCAAAAGTAGTGAAGGGCTAAGCCGACAATTAATCCGCCTGCGTGGGCCAAGAAACCGCCCCCTGCGAAAATGTCGAGGCCAATGAAAAAGACCATTCCCACGAGTCCTTTCACCCCTCCGGCTGCACCGAGCAGACCCCATATCGCGCCCGAAGCACCAACGCCGATAGCGTCCCCTCCTAGGAAAAGGAAGGCGATGTTTCCTGCAAGCCCACTCGCGAAATACGTTGTCAGCCACTTTTTCGTAGAGACTTGTTCTTCCAAGGAAGTTCCGAATATCAACAAGAAGAGTACGTTTCCCCCTACATGGGCTGGGTTCGCATGCAGAAACATGGCTGTAAACAACATCCAAACTGCCCCCCGCCAAACGTCCGCGTTCACTTGGGCTAGAGGATAGAACATATCGTAATTCAGAGACAGAATGTTACCTCCAGCGATTCCCATCCCGAAATATAGGATGACAAGGATCGCAGACATCCAAACCGACGGCGAATCCCTGATTCTCGAATTGTGATGGGCCTGCAATGCACATTCACCCGAAGTCTCGATTCGTTTAGTCCGATTTAATAAGTAAAAGCACTATGTCAAGCAGCTTGTGTCCTCGGCTTCGGCGGAAGCATTTCAAGCTGGCGAACGAATCGCTAGGCTCTCTGTAATCACCCTACTCGGCATAGGGATAGTAGAACTAACGGTCGGATATTGGACCGGCAGCCTAGGGCTTAAAGCAGACGGGCTTGACTCCGTCTCCGACTCTGTTATCTCCCTCATCGTTTGGCTCGGATTGCATTATTCCCGAAGGCGGCCGGATGCGCGTTTTCATTTCGGCTACCAAAAGGTGGAGAGTCTATCGGCCCTTGTTGTATCAATCGGGACGGTTGGCCTCGCGGCGTACGTCATGCTTCAGTCATATTTGACGTTCCTGAACCCAAGGCCCATCGTATTTCCGACGTTCGCTCTCGCAACCGTTCTCGCGTGTGGAACAATCTCAATGTACCGCGCATTTCAGATGAGGGGGATTGCGAATAAGTATGGGCTGCTATCGCTACGGACAGATGCCAATAATTCGATCAAGGATGGAACAGCGTCATTCGTTGTCTTCGTTAGCGTTCTAGGTGCATCACTTGGCATCCGCGAACTTGACGCAGTTGGCGGCATGATAATCGCGATATACATTTTCGGCGTCGCCTACATCGCATTCAGAGAATCCTCCCTGGTCTTGTTGGACGCCTGTGAGAGCCCCGAACTGACATCTGCGTTGGCGGCCGCGCTCAAGACAGTGGAAGGGGTACGAGGTGTAGCGAGCATAAGGCTACGGCCTTCCGGGCCCTACCTCACTGGTATAATCGCTGTGCTGGTTGACGGTTCGAAGACTGTTACGGAGACTGAGAATTTGCGCAGAAGGTTGCTCGAAACAGTTTGGGCGGTCGTTGAGCCTATTGGTGAAATATCTATCGTCTTCAGGCCTGAGGCCTAACCTCAACACCCGCCGAAGGCGAAATCAAATGTGGTCTATGGACTCGTACCATGCGCTTAGCTTAGTGAACCGTTCAGGGAACCGGTTTCCTGAGTAGACGAGTGGGTTAACTGCTCCGAATACCGCGAAGTCAGCCAGGCTTGGCTTATCGGATACGAGGAAGCGGTGCGCCTTTAACATATCCTCAATGATTTGGAAATGAGCTTCCATGTCGGCTTTGAATTCGGGTCGTCTGACCTCCATGAGTTGGAGCGGACCGCGCTTCAATTCTTGGATTTCGACGAAGACCCAGCGTTCTAATTCGTCTTTGAATGTTTTGGGGAAATCAACGACAGCGTAGCGCCATACGATTTCCTCAAGGCGGTAGTGTGCCCAGTTTTCGATCGCTTTCGTCAAAGCTTTGGTTCCGTCGGGGTAAATCGTAGGGTTGGGTTGGAATTTTTCCAAGAAGTCTGGAATGTCGGGGTAGGTTACGATTTGGCCATCGTTCACTATGGCCGGAACATAGTCTTGGCCAGTTGCTTTGATGAGCTCCCTCTTATCATGGTAGCCGACATTTTTCGTCTCGTATTTGATCTTCTTGTAGTCCATGATTTTCTTGGCTTTAATGCACCAGTGGCTGAATGGTTCCTGATAGAAAGTGAGCACTTGAAAGAAGCCTCCTTATGTTTTATGTCTTGATTTTCTCAACCAGCAACATCTTTCCAAGTGTAGTCAACTTGACCTTGGTCTTTCCCCTAGAATGCCTAGTGGCTTGGGCGAGGCCGAGGTCAATTAGGCCGCGTGCATCCTCCGAGCCGTGAATATGATAACTGAGTAGGGGTTTACCGTAGTTTGTAAGCTTGCTCAACTCGTCTAGACTTTCAACTTCTCCCCCGGCTTTGTCCAATGCTCTGAGTATGTTCAACTTCACGTCCGAAACCAATTCAGTGTAACTGAGCTTCATTGGGGGAAGCATGACGCACTCATCCCCTTTGCAGAAGAACGCTTTGAAACCCAAGATGAACGAGGTGACGGCAGCGGCGATGCAAATCATCTTATCGCCACTGCTAACGTTCAGCAGGAAATCATCAAACCGATCCTTGTTCTTTTCGACAATTTCTGAGAAGACCTGCATGATGTCCTTGTAGGAGTGTTCAGGCCTAATCGTGTCGTAAACCTCGACTTCGGCCTTGAGTGTCTCTGTTATGCGCGTTGCCAAGCGCTTAACTCCCTCCTTGTCGCGGTCATAACAAATTAACGCAAGCTTATTCGCGGGTGCGTTTCTTACCCCGGCTAAGACTCCTTCTGAATCCTCGCCCACGGTCGATATTTGGAGGGTCTTCCGGAAGGCCCCGCCTGACTCGTCCTCAGATTCTTTCCTACGATGGCTTGCGGTCTCCAAAACGGTCAATTTTCCCGTTATCCTTTTCCTTGGAAGGGCCAGCTGTTGAAGTAAAGCTTGCTGGTCAGCGAGTCCTGGCTACCGCAAGTTGCGCCTTCCCAGAGGTGGAAAATCCTTCTAAGGTAGTCAATTAATCTGGTCCGATGGCCTTGGGTACTAGGATAGGGTGCAGTGGCTGGTCATACGCCGATTGGGTCGGGCCATTCCACCCAAAGGATACTACGCCTCACGATTACTTGAAACTGTATTCGGGTGTCTTTGATTGTGTAGAGATTGATTCCACGTTTTATCGCGCGCCGTCCCCAGGGATGGTGCAGCAATGGAATAGTGCTACCCCATTGGGTTTCTTGTTTGCGCCGAAGCTACCGAAACGGATTACGCACGACCAGCACCTGAAGGATGTTTCATCTTATCTTGAGCACTTCGTCAGAACCTTAGCTCAGTTGCGGAGAAGCTTGGGCCATTCGTGGTACAGCTCCCACCATCCTTCAAGATTCCTAAGCATGAGAAGGCCTTAGCCGACTTTATCGGAACCCTTGATCCACAGTATAAGTACGCTATAGAATTCCGTCACAAATCCTGGTTTAATCCGACCGTGGAAAGGCTGCTCCGAAGCAGGAACCTTTGCCAAGTCTGGTCAGTTAACCAATACTTGACAACGCCGCCTACCGTGACCTCAGACTTTGTCTACATGCGCTTCGTCGGGGACCGAGAACTCACCAAATTCGGGAAGGTACAGAAGGATCAATCTAAGGTCACAAAGACCTGGAGTCAGACACTGCAAGAAGTTGGTGATGAGGTTAAGGACCGGTTCATTTTCTTCAATAACCACTTCGCCGGTTTTGGCCCTGCCTCCGTGAACGAATTCAGGAGGCTTATGGGGCTGGTTCAGCTTGATTGGTCAGGCTTGAAAGAAGCTCAGGGCCCGCAGAAAACTCTCTTCGACTTCTCCAAATCACGCTAGTCTAATGTTGGAGTCACGTTGGCGCGCGTCATATTTCACGTTGATCTGGATGCTTTCTATGCTTCGGTGGAGCAAAGGGAGAAGCCATCCCTACGTGGCGTCCCACTCATTATTGGCGCCGATCCTAAAGAGGGAAAGGGCAGGGGCGTTGTTGTTGCCTGTTCCTATGAAGCGAGAAAGTTTGGGCTTCACTCGGGGCAGCCCATTTCTAGAGCTTACAGACTATGCCCGCAAGGAGTGTATGTTCCACCCAACCTCGCATTATACGGCCAAGTTTCCGCAGATGTTATGGAGCGAATCAAGAAGTATGCTGATGGATTTGAGCAGGTGAGCATAGACGAAGCCTACTTGGATGTGACTGAAGGCAGCAAACGTTATGGCAGCTCTATTGAACTGGCTAAGCTGATTAAAGCTGACGTCAAGGAACATGAGGGGCTCACCTGCTCTATCGGAATAGCTCCGAACAAATCTACCGCGAAGATAGCTTCAGATTTCAAGAAGCCTGATGGCCTAACGTACGTGGAACCCGCTCATGTCAAGGAGTTCCTCGCTCCACTACCAGTTTCCAAGATAAGCGGGGTTGGAAAGAAGACAGAGCTAAGGCTCAACCAACTTGGAATCAACACCATAGGTGACCTTGCGAAATACCCGCCGAAAAACCTCCTCAAAGAGTTCGGCAAATCCGCAGTCTGGCTCTGGGCAATAGCCAACGGCGAAGAGCAGGTGGAAGTTCAAGAGAATTATGTTATGAAATCCATTGGGGCCGAGCACACGTTTGACATTGACACGGATGATTGGGCTGCAATAGATCGTCAACTCCTCGACCTAATCGACCTTGTCTACAAGAGATTGATTGACGAAAGCATGTCTTTTCGTACCGTAACGTTGAAGATTAGGTTCGTGGGCTTCGAGACTTACACCCGAGCAAAAACACTGCGATTCACAGCTTCGAACAAGGACGCAATCGTCGAATCAATACGATTTCTCGCAGAAGAGTTCAAGAATCATCCAAAGAAGGTACGACTTCTCGGTGTCAGGTTATCCGGCTTAGAGGAGAAAGCTGGGAAACGGGCAGCGAAGGATACCTTGGATGCCTTTGCTGCGAGTCGGCCTTAGCTTGTTAGCTTCAATTCTGGTAGAATGTGGTTCACTGTGGCGCGCAGGGCTTCTATCTCCTGAGGGTGCATCCGTCGTAGCGGGAGCCTCACGTAGCCACTCCTCAGCCCCCTCATCTTCAGAGTCTCTAGGATGGGTGCAATAGGAGGTGTAGACAATGCATTGCGAATTGCGCGCATTTTCATTTGCACAGTCTTTCCTTTCTCCAAATCTTTCGCTTTGTACGCTTCGTACAATTCAACAAAATGTTCGGGAAAAGCGTTCGCAATCGCCGACACGCCTCCGTGAAGGCCGGCGCAGAAGGCTGAAAACAAGTACGAGTCCGTTCCAGTGATGACATTGAACTCATCGGGAACTATGCGCAGATAATCCAACAGCTGCGTGAAATCGCCGCTGCTATCCTTGATTCCAACAACTTTCGGAATCCTACTCAACCTCTCGAGTAACTTGGCGTTGACATTGAACCCTGTATTTGGGGGGATGTTGTAGACAAACAAGGGGAGGTCCGTGGCGCGGGATATTTTCTCATAGTACTCGATAATTGCATCCTCCCCCGGATGATAGTAGAACGGGGTCAGGCTGGCCACGGCGTCGGCCCCAATCTTCTCAGCGTGGCGTGCCAGTTCTAGGCTAGCGTTCGGGTTAGATGCGCCTACCTGCACGATAACCGGGACGCGGCCATTCGTTTCTTTCACAACAACCTCCGCAACTCGTTTTCTCTCACTCGTCTCCATTGCCGGGCCCATCCCAGTAGTTCCAAGGGGGTAGAAGCCGTTAACTCTGCTTCTCAACTGGAATTGAACGATTTCGCGTAATGCTTCTTCGTCAACCTCACCGTTCTGTGTAAAAGGTGTCACAAGGGCTGTTACAATGCCTCGGAGCTTGAAGTTGCTTGCCATCGAGCTAGTTCGCCGCGAAAGGGGTTTGTGACCGTAACTAAAATGCGTTAGTATTCTCAGAGAATCGCGACCCGGCAATTAGGGCCCGAATTGTTCAACGATAGGTTCAAAGCCGAGAATGGTTCCCGGCCAGCTTCATGGAATATCAAACGAAATTGCATACGTCAGATTTCGATGGCAAACGGTTGAAGAGTACGGGAACCTTCCCTGTACTATTCTATGCACAATGGTGCCCTTTCTGCAGAAGTTTCCTTCCAGAGTTCGAGGCCGCGATGAACGGTAAGGGCGTGCGTTGGGCGGAGGTTGACATCAGTGACGATGAGGATCCGCTCTGGGAAACTTTCGACATAAACGTCGTCCCGACGGTAATTGTCTTCAAAGGCGGCCAACCAATCTTCAGAAGGGATGGTTTACTCGGACGTGGCCTGTCGGAGAAGGCAATCGAAGAGACTCTTCAGGAGATGGAGACGCATGCAACACATTAGGCGTTCTGACCATCGCACTCATACACAGTTTCACGGTCAAGTGGTTTGCCTTTCCTAAACCTCCATATTTCGACTGTTCCGTGGAAAGCCTCTCCCCATAGCTTCAGCGTCTTACGGTCTTCGTCTGTAGCTCTGCCTTCTCCGCTTTTCACTTGAACCATTAATATGCGGCCTCCGCGGCCAGCGAAAATATCAACTGGACCGTGAGAGGCTGCGCTTCTACTGCAAAACCAGCCTTCCTCCCTCAACAAGCGTAGGACCTGGTATTCGTGGCTCCTGCCTCTAGTGTATGGGGTAGATACCATCTTTCTTCCAATCCCTCTAGATGCTCAATTCTCCACCATGAATGTGTGCTATTCGCACCGGCCCGACGAGTTTACAATTAACGCAGATATGTAAAATACTTAAGGCATCGAGCTTCGATTGCACGAAACGAGAAGACCGGGGTTGCCCATCTCAGCGCGGCCACTATTGACACTGCTTGTCTGTATCGTCATCGCTGGCCTTTTCATCCCAACCGGTCGTGCGCAGGCAACCTACGCGGTTTCAATAACAATCGCGGGCCTCCCCACCACAATTAGCACGAATGTCTACGTCGATGGATCATTCAATACGACGATGGTGGGTGACCAGACAAGCTCATTCAGTTTCGCAACTTCAAACATAGGCCATGTGATTACGGTAGACTCCTACACCCCAAGCAGCATCGGTGCAAACGGCACCCGATACTATGAGCAAGAAGCATCATGGGGTTTCAGCGCGTCAGGAAACCACGTTTTCACCTACACGGCGCAGTACTATCTTACTGTACAGTCGTCCTACAGTACTCCGACCGGCCAGGGATGGTACAACTCCGGTGCCTCAGCACAGGCAACTGTTCAAGATCGTCAGATTGACGAAGGCCAGGGAACGCGGCAAGTATTTGCTGGCTGGTCGGGAGATGCATCTGGCACCGATACGAGTTCGAATAGCATCCTGATGACCGGAGCAAAAATCGCCACGGCGAACTGGAAGACACAGTTTTTCTTGACGGTTGAATCGGACCCACCCAACGTCTCGAGTCTTGCCGGTTCTGTGTGGTATGATTCAGAGAGTCAGGCTACTTTCTCAGTAAATGCGATTGTCACGGCCACAGACAATACGCGGCTGGAGTTTGATCACTGGAGCGGCGATTACACAGGCCAGTCGCTGACCGGCCACATAGTGATGGACAGGCCGCATACAGTTAAGGCCAATTTCCTCGCCCAATACCTACTTGCCGTTCAGTATGATCCCGCTACCATTTCAACCAAATACAATGAATCGGATGCGGGCTGGTATAATGCCAACGCAAACGTTCAACTTGGGCCGGCTCCCTTGACCCTCGATTTGAGTTCCATCGAACGGCTTCGTTTCGTTGGTTGGGTTGACAATGGATCATCTTTCCCGACCCCATCGTACACAGTGGTGATGGATCAACCGCGTTCAGTCACCCTATCGTACAATACGCAGTACTACGTGGACGTCCGTTCTTCGCATGGTTCAGTGTCCGGTTCAGGTTGGTACGACCGCGGGGCGTCCGCGAAGATTACTGTTGTAGCGGGCGAACAAAGTTGGCCGATAACATACGCTCTCACCGGTTTGCGGCTCGACCCACCAACAGGGGTACCCCAGAAAACTGGTGATTCATGGAATCTGACAGTCGACAGGCCATATGTTGTTGAAGCCCAGTGGAGCTTTGACTACTTCCCACTGGTCGCAATACTTGGCGGTGGAGGACTAGCAGCCATTCTTAGCATTGGACTTGTTCTCGCGTATAGGCGGGGTATTTTCAATCGCGAAGGGCAAAGATTTCACCCACCAGTAGGCTCACCCACGCTCGTCGCCGCAACGCAGGTTTGCAGTACGTGTGGGAATCTTGTGCCGAAAGGAGCATTTTGTGAAAAGTGCGGAGCGCCGTTGGAAATGCCAGCGGCTTCATCATCAGACGAAAAAGTATACGATTACATCGTGAATCATGAAGGTGTCATATCCTTAAGCAAGGCTTCATCGGATCTTGGAATTCCTGTGGGCGAACTCAAGGAAATAACGGAGCGGCTGAAGAGTCAGGGGCGCCTAACCTAAAAGAGCGAGAAGGGGGAACGCGCCTGCTGCTCACTCGCAACCGCATATTGTCCGAGTGGAGCGCCTAGTTTGGGGGCCAATCCCCAGTAACATTCTGTGCACAGGCTTAGAACCCCGTATTGCCTGTTACAGGCTGCGCAAATCGACCTGCCGCATCTTGAACATATGAACGATGATGGGAGCTCAGAGTGATAGTAGCAGCTTCCCTGTCTTTGGCCCTGTCTCGAAACGTACGTTGACGGCGCGATTGGAGCAACCGGAGTTGGTTTCATGGAGGGAGTTAAGGGCGATCGCACTTCAACCTTCACAGGTGGTCCACGGGAAACCATCGCACCGCATTTGAAACAGTACTTTGCATCCCCAGAGTTGGGTGAGCCACAAGCCGGACACATTGACATGCTGAAATCCCAACATCCATTGTCATCAAGCATTTCTTAACGGTTGCTTAGGGCGGAAGGGGTTCGTCCATCCCAATTCGTCGTGAAATGTGGCAATCCATGGGAGTTGGAATGACCCGCGTGCAAAAGTGTGACACGGTTATTACAAAATTCACACTATGTCAGCCTTAGAATTGATTCGTGAAACTCACCGTTCTTGTCTTCGCCGAGAACTCTGAGATAGTCCCCTCGGGCGATACCCTTTCCTAGCCTTGAATGCCCGTCAAGTAGTCTTGAACCCTCAGAAGCTTCCGCTAGGACGTTCAATGTTCCGGCCTTGATTTTGGTGTGATGGCGGATAGTTTCTTCCAAACTCTCCTTCGAACTATGGGCAACCTCGAACGGCAAATCAGCCCGTTGGGCAGGTTCTCTAGTCGTCCCTTCCTTTCCGCACACGAAGCATTTCTCACCACGCTTCAAGTCCATCGGGGTGTACCGATTATTCTTCAAGTCCATGAACAAGACAGATCTGAGGGGTTGACCGCTGGTTCCAGGCCATTTTGCGTTCGCCCGGTATTCCTTCATCCCTAGGATCAGCTTGATCGTTTCCTGGGCAAGTATTGATGAGACCAGTGAAATCGTCGTTGCAAAGGATGGAACGGCCTCCTGCTCCAACGGTGCATCACATGGGTTTCGTAAGCCAACGATCTTAGAGTACTGGTTGGGCGGAAACATACATACAGGGCACGCATCGTCGGGCGGTAGATAGACATGCACTCTACCGTTCAGCCCCGTGATTCCCCCATCAACTAACGGGATGGAGTATTTTCTGCAAATCTGGGTTAGGAAAATTCGTGAGACGACATTGTCGAGCCCGCAAACAACTACGTCCGAGTCCAAATAGAACTTCAGAGGCATCTTCTCGATGTCGCCCCTGAAGGCAATCGTCTGGACGAAAGGGTATTTTCTGTGGAGGTTTCCTGCCAGAACCTCGGCCTTATTCCGTCCCAGGTCGTTTTGTTGAAAGAGCACCATGCGGCTGACATTAGACATTTCGACTATATCCCGGTCTACAATGAAGACTCTGCCGACTCCTAACATAGCTAGGTTTTTGGCCACCTCGTTCCCGATGGCGCCGGCCCCAGCGAGTAGCACCGATGAATCCCTTATCCTCCGCTGTCCTTCTGGCCCCCAAACGAGCAAGTGTCGCGCCCAAAGGTAGTCAACGATTACTTTGCCCTTGATTTTCGACAGTCGGCAATGTTCCGGGAGGAGTTTGCCGCCTGCCAGCAGATTGGTGAGCTCTGGTTCAATGCTTAGTTTCTTGCAAATTATTTGCTTGAGGTCCTTCACCGTCTTGTTTGGGTTCAGCTCCACTTCGAGCTCTTTGTAGGAAGGGAGCGAGGCTCTTATGCGCATCAAGAAGACGCTCGGCGTACCCGTCCAGGGATATCGAACCTAACTATGTCATCTGCGCCTGAAGATTTGGCTAATTCGGGGACAGGGACTACGTTGAAGCGGACAATATCGTCGGCTTCCTTATTCGTCGGCCTAGCTTTCGTCATCTTGGGAAATCCGTAGGAGCGACAAACGTTTGCTGCTTTGAGCGCCCGGGGGTTATCAAAAACACTCTGAGGGTTTGGATCCGTCAGAAGGTAATGTAACGCGTTGACGACAGATACGAGTTTCAGCCTAGGGTCCCATTTTTCTCCGAGTATTGAAACGCATACGGCGTTCGGTATTTTCGGGACTATGTTTGGATGGGAAATTTCCGTGAGCCAGGTAGCCACGGGTGGCTTCAACGGGTATTCTGGGGGAATATCAAGTCTGAAGCGGTGCCAGTTCGTGTAATCAGTGAAGGGCCAGACTCCCTTCTCGGACAGCTTCATGACTTCCCCTTTCTCGCAGCGAATGAGGCCTTCGAATTGAGTGGGTGGGTCGTCGATTGCAGTAACTGTAGGGAACTGATGGTTGAGCAGGCTCTTTTCCTTCAGCAGCAACGAGACATCCAAATGTAGCTAGCCTACCCGCCGATGATGTTGTATGGCATGAGCGCAAGCTGAGCATTTTCAGGGATGCCTAATCTTGCAACGGTGGTACTCTCGTCTAGTATCGCGCCTCCATACATGAGAGCCACGGTGCTCGGGTCAACGTTGAACGATTGGCAGACCTGTTGCTTTATTTCCGCAACTGTATGGTCTGGAATTACATCGATTTCCGCTAGGCCAGTCTGGGGGCCGATGGGCGCTTGGACGAACAGTTTCATTTGTCGTGTTTCACCTCCACTCATGCTGGGCCTTTATTTTCGCAGATGAGCTTAAACTGTCTTGCTATGAATCGGATGGTGCGTGAAGGTAAGGTCCCCGGCCCGGGCGGCTCTTGCTGGGTACATGGTGTGTATTGTGAGCCTGGGAGGCCGATTTGGTCACCTTCTGTTCCGGAGTCTTCGTCTAGCGTCGTGGCCTTCTTATTCAATTTATTCAGCCAGCTGCGGTGCGGAACCCTTTGAACCGCGAATGATGAGTCCGATTGAAGCGACCTCAATCCATAACAGTATTGATCCGATGGACAGTCTATCGGCAAGACCTGCGTATGGGGCGGAAATCGAGATGAGGCCGAGGACACCTAGGGTAAGCGCGATTGGTAGCATTACGATACTGAAACGGTCGTAGCCTTTCCAACGTGGGTCGAGACGGAATTGTAGCCAAAAGAGAGCAATCGCTGCAAGCGAGAAGAATGCAATAATTCCTGTGATGACTAAGTGCAGCATGCCCAATACAGCGAACGGAGGACCGGCGGTATAATCTTGCGGGAAAAGAAAGAGAACCAGGCCCCCAGCGCCTGCGGCGACTAGGAACGCCGAACCCCAAATGTGTCTGACTTCTTTCTGGATTCCATAGTATACACCAACCGCCAGCAGGATCACGCAAACATTGTAGAAGGCTAAAAGAGGCACCATTATGACTTGGTTAGGAGCACGTGAAGAGATAAGGGTACTCACCGTCTCGCTATAGTGTGAGTACCCGGGCCACAAGAAACCGCCAATCAAGACGGCGGCGATATAGACAATAGGACCAACGGCTCCGAAGATTCCAAGTATGCGTATCCGGGAATTAGACTGCTTCACTTCGACTGTTGGTATCGCAGCAGGGGGCTCCGCTCTTGCCTCGGGCCGAATCGCCGCCGACCGCACGGTGTAGACTGTGATTCTTTCAGCAGGTATGCGGACGGCTTGCCCACTCGAAGGCTCCACGCGAAAGAAGCCCACATCGCCGGTCGAGGCGTCTACGACCATTCCAGAAATGAGTGTTGAAAACTGTTGGAGTATTGATTGGGTCGCGATGTCTGTTTCCGAGAAGAAGAGCCCGCCGTGGGTGTGTGAGTGGTACCAGCCCACAATATTGCCCTTTATCCGGCCGGTCACAATTCCGTCCGCAATCTCCGCCAACGCTTTCGATGAGAGGATTGCTCGGTGCGGCTCGGCGGCGGATTCACCAGTGACTGAGTCTTCGATTATTATGGTATTGTCCTGAAACCGCCCTATCAGTAGGCCGATTATTTCATTCTTAGTCGTGCGCGCAGCCCGGACTATTTTATCGTTAACGGGCTTCGCTATGCTCACGTAGGACAAAGCCTACACCAAGAAACCGGAAGGAGACAAAAAATTGGGAATGATTCTTGCGCCGCTAGCGTCCTAGCATGCCGAGTATTCCACCCAGCACGCCCAGAACGAATCCGGCCACGAAGCCACCGCCGATCAACAAGCTCAAGACCGCAAGTGGAAAGACGACTATGCTGCCTATGGTTCCGTATCCTAGTAGCATCAGTATTGATCCGATTACCAGTATGAGCCCGATTATCGCTCCTATAGCGAACGTTAGACTCGCCGGGCCAACAGCTGGCAACCAGAAGAAGACGCCTGTCCATAGACTGTAGAAACTCGGTGAAAGCAAAGCTGCTGCGTTAAGTATCACAAGTATACCTGCGATCATTGCTAGTATGAAGCCCCAGAGAGCTCTCGGGGGAGCAGGTTGGTAAAGCGGGGGCAATGGTCCCATGAAGGGAGCCGGCGCTGCCATTGGGGGTGGACCGTAGGCGGGTCCTGGCATCGGTTGCATCGGTGGCATTTGCATCGATGGCATTTGCTGTTGTGGAGCTGCTACCATTGGTACAACGCCTTGGTAACACTGCGGACAGAGTACAAGGTCCATGTATGCCTTCGAGTCGTCGCGGCAGATCGCTCTTCCACAACGGTTGCAAACATAGACGGCGGGTAGGTTAGGGTGATAGTAACATTGGCCAGGTGCTGGAACCCTGATCGGGTTGCCAGGGCTGACAGGTGTTACAACGCGGACTGAAGGGACTGGTTTGAGTGTGGGTCCTGCGCCTGCGAGTGATGAGCCACAGCTTGAGCAGAATGCTGCGTCGTCGCGGTTGTTGTAGCCGCATGCTGGGCATTTTCTGACCATTTTTCCTAATTAGCCTCCTTTGGTTAATTTAACTCGGAAACACGTTGCCGTCGTCAACGCACTTAAGCGTTTGGTTAACTATTGGCAAATAGGTGAATGATAAAAGCGCAATAATACCATTTTTTAACGCAAAACGTTGTTACTGGGTCTAGACACCGCGTTCTCTTGTGACTGGTATACCTGTAATAGGGGTTTTTCACTAATGACGTCGTGTAGTTCCGTTTAGAACGCTTGCCACTCAGAAGATTGTCCGATCGCCTAGTCGCCCGCGCGAGTTATGCTTCGGAGACAAAGTTCTCAAGAACTGACTAAGGTTCCATCAACCTTGTCGTTAGTCTACACGACTTCTCTTCAGAAATGCCGGGTGTCTTCTCAGCACATATTTAGCGAAGTTGTGTATAGGGCAGCCCGCTCGAAGGCCCCGGTGGCTCAGCCTGGTAGAAACAAGACAACGCCAAAAGCGCCGCCTTGGTAACGAACAGACAAAGAGGCGAAGGTCGCGGGTTCAAATCCCGCCCGGGGCTCCAGCTAAACTCAGCCTGTCGGAAAATTCTTGCTGCGTGTAAATGATTAGGTTCTAATGATGCAAAGATTTAGGGCCTAAAATGTTCCTTGAAACCGTCTACTCGTCTCCTCGTTAGTATAGTACACATGTTCCGACTCAAGGCACTTAGCTAAGATATTGCGAATAATCGACCATGCCCACTGCTCCTCCGCACTTCACGAAAGGAGAATTGGCGATATGGGAAAAATCAGTCGTACTGTTGAACAACTTATTCGATGAACTGCGAGAAAACGGATTTCTCAGACCACAACGTGAAATGAACCGAGAAGAGCTTCGCCAGATGGACCTAATCTTTCAACGCATCACTAAACGCTTCTCAGCCAACAATGCTATAAACCGCGCAATTCGTGACAAGAATCTTCGTGAAAAGCTCGAAAGCTTTCTTCTTAGCCTAGATATTGGCTTTGAACCAGGGGATCTTAATGATATGTGGGGATACCTCTACTTCGGAGCGTACGTTGAGGACACCGAACTGATGAGAAAGAACCTACTGATCGTACTTCGCTCAAAGGGGCGGGTTCACTTTCGTCAAAGGATGACTTTGGGGCAACTTATTCAGGCGATACGGGAGAATTGCCCCAAGCACGGAGCGGCATTTGCAGATAGTATAGATGTTCCACTGAGAAATGCGATTGCACATGGGCTTTATTGGTTCAGCCAATATTTCTCCAGATATTACATAGAATATTGTAAGGAGCTAGGGGCGACTCCAAGACCTGAAGGGTTCTATGATCTTCTGATCAGGATGAGGAAGTATAATATCCTGAACGCGTGTCTAAACGCTACACTCCTAGAGAAGTTCAAAGCTGGATGGTTCAACTTCGGTGCGATCTTGAATGGACACGTAAATCGGTAACCTAAGTAAGAATGTTGTTTTGGACGGTAACGTCAAGTTGACGGTTGGTAGGTTCTCCTGTAACAAACCGGTTGGTAGACCAAATCTCTTGTTAACTTGGCGAGAATGCAAACTAGAGAATGCTTACTCGGCCTTCCTTACGAGCATCCTAAAGGGACAGGCCTTACTCCAACATCTGACCGTATAAGTTCCATCTTGATTCTCGTCAATATGGAAAGCCGTCGCCTTGTCAACCGGGCATGTGAACAACTTACTTTCTGAGGATTCTGGCATACTTTGGTATGGCTGGACTTTGAGACTTAAGGTTTAGCTCCTTTGGTAACGTCAAGTTGTCGTCACCTGTCCGTTTTGGGAAGGGGCTGTAAAAAACCGTCACCTCTGCTTACGCTTGCAAATTTTTGAAGTAAGACACGCTCAATCCTTACTATGCCAGAGATCGATGTCGATATTTCGCCTATGGTATTTGATGAATCCCCTAATTGCCTTAATTGCCTCGAACCAGACGAGTGGTACAGCTAAAGCCGCCGTAAAATTGAGGAAGGTTTCACCGACAACAACTACCGCGTTTGCAAGGTTGGCTCTAAGCGCAGGACTGAACCTAAGTCGATCACTAAGATTTGCGGTAACTTCGAGTACATTCTTCAAAAACGTGTAATGAAGAAATGTGTTTGTGAAATAACTCGCAACACTGAAAGATACGATGAAAATAGCAAAAATGAAAGCATAGAAGAGAATATCGCTCAATTTGAATTTCTGCGAGCGTTCTGAATTAGCGTTAGCCACTTGTTTTCGCCTTGAACCTTTATTCCTGCTACTTCTGCGGGGGGTCTATAGTCTAATGCTTTATGTGGTCTTATGTAATTATGGAATAGCTGGTATCCTACCAGTATTGGGCTATCTTTTCGTTCCAATCCCCGCATGACTTTTTCTCTGTCTCTGATTTCCCCGTTCATGCGCTCCATCTTATTGTTGTGCCGAACTCCGTCAAAGCTGATTTCTCGTATGTGCTCAGGTCGAATGGCTTTCTTGCTTGCCCAATATTCGTCCGTGAATGCTTCGTGAAAGTTCGGTGCTCCATCGGTAATTAGGGTTCTTGGTTGCTTGTGGGCTATCTTCTTGCCTAGTTTGAAGAGTGGGCGTATGTCAGCGGAATACTTGGTGTCTGCGACTTCTTGAGCAATCCAGAACCGTGTCTGGTCATCCATTAGGGCGTAGAGGTATTTCATGTTCCCTTTGACTTTCAGGAATAGTTCGTCTGCTCTCCATGTGTCGCTGACTTGTGGGGTTATCTTGTCTAGGTACTTCGCCATTAGTGCTGTGTATTTCTCAATCCAGTTGTAAACGGTTTGGTGCGACACTTGAACGCCAAGTAAGCGGAGCGATCTAGCGGTATTCCTGAGAGATTCACCAGAGAAGTACAGTTGCATGGCTGTCGTTATGCCCTGTGGGTTGTGTTTCATTCGCTCAAAACCTAGGTTCAGGCTGAATGTTTTGTAACAATCGAGGCAGCAGAACCGTTGAAGATTGCCATACTTGTTGTGTCTGACTCCGAACTTCTTCAAGTGACTGGAACCGCAAGCTAGGCAGGTCGAAACGTTGACAGGTTCAATGATTACGTTCTCTCGAACGTGTTCTCTTAATTGCTGGCTGATTTCGACCGCGATTATGTGCTTGCATCGCACTTGGCGGTAGTGGTGGTCGAAGCAGTTGCATATCCATGAACCGTTCTCACGGCGAATCACATCATACATTCCTTGCGTTGATTGAGAGGCTACCTTGTAGAATCGCTCACCCATTCTCTGAATTTGGTTAGGCTTCTCTGCGATTAGGCGACCTTTCTCTTCTCGGCTGAGAACTGCTTGCATCACAATACACTACGACAATATTGTCGCATGAGGGGAAATGGTCAGAAAAGAGATACTCGGCACGTCCGAACGGAGAATCCTAGAAGCCTACCTTAAGGGAGAACGCCTCAAGGACTACACGGTACTATTGCACCGCATACGCAAGATCGGATTGAAAGCGATAATAGACGGGTGTGAACACGACCTACTCTTACTGAGGAAGCTATTACGAGTGGAATTGACTAGAGAAAGCTAGAACTAATTCTTCTCTCGGGTTTTCGGTTGAGCCGTGACTGGGGCTGGCAACCCACATTTGGGACAAGGAACAAGTCGTGGTAGCTCTTTCTCAGCATCATAGAAAGTCCCAATTCTCCTAATGTGCTCCGCAAGCGGGCTAAGAGGCACAACCGGCCATACACTACCACAATTGGGACACTTGCCAACATCAAATTGTGGAGGAATTTTGGTTTCTTGTGAATTTGCTTGTTTGATTGATTGGATTAGGTTCTCTGAAGACGAACTAGCCTTCTGGTACTCTTTTTCTAACTCATCAAACCATTTCCATTCGTCCCTTCCCACCCAGAAACCGCCGCCTTGTGGGGTTTTCCTGATTTGCTCGTCAAACTTCAGCCACTCTTTCAAGTGGTGGTCGCCCAGAACGTCAGCATGTTCAGAGAACATGGATCGCACTTTGTCCAAGTTCAAGTTAGGCGTATCAAAAGGCACAAACCTACCAATTCCAACACCCGTGTATGGTCCGAATGATGCCTCTCTAGGAGATACCCTTTCAATAGCCATAATCATCATGTGTATGGGTGAAAGCGCTCTCAACTTTTCCGCGTTTAAGGCGACAGACACGGTTTCAGGTAGTTTGACTTTCCTGCTAGTGCGTGCTCTTAACCTCGATAGTATATCCCAACCAATCAGAACCAAAGCGACTGTGATTGCGGCTATTCCGATAATATCGCTCGAAGAAAGGGGCAACTGGAAAAACCAACTCCAACCATTGGCTTTCAATTGTTCGTAGCGTGGCGCAAATTCAAGAAAGGCGATGATTCCACAAAGGGTGCCCACAACCCACTTGACCAGAGTCCAAATGCCCTTAGCGACTTTCCGAGCCAAGGTTCTTCCTCCAAAGAAAAACACGTAATTCGCTTATCAAGCCATGTCCCGCCCTGTAACAGTCTCGGGTGTGTCCCAGCAACGTAACGGGGCCTCCCTAGCAACCGACTTTTGACAACACCGAAAAATGGGAACGAAAACCCTAGAACAACCGACAACTTGCCGTTACCCTCACCGGTCTGGTCACGTAGCTGCAGCGGCCAGTCTCACAGGAAGATCTCTGGGTCTATGACACCCGAAGGTTGGGTGTATGACACCTTATGTTTGTATAGGATATATTTCACGTGCCCTTTCGAAATGCTGACGTGGTGCCTTCTTGTAATTGCGGGACCTAGGCAACGAAACGCCAATCCCGATGAAGTCCGGCAAAATGTAGCCTTGTTCTTGTTAGGGCATTACTTGACTCGATGGTAACTGAGTCGTGTTCTACGCTATCGTGGCCGGATAAGAAAAATGAGTGGTTATTTGCAATACGAACTCAAAGAAAAGAGTTCGCGAAGACTTGAAGGTTTTCGTCTGTGCCTAGTGCGCTGACTTTGCGTGTGCTTCAAGTTCTTCTTTTGTTTTGAAGAACATTTTGCAAGGAGGGCAGACATATGTTCCTTGAGACAATCAACTCACCAGTCAAGAATTACAAGCGCTTGGATATATTAAATGAATGAATGCTTCAACCGAAGAAGAGGTAGATCAAAGGATCGTGCTTGGTCTAACTTGATTTGCTAACTGGACTTCTTTCGCTTATCGGTGCCGAAGAGTTCAATCCAGATTCCGTCTGGGTCCTTTACGTAGGCTAATCTCTCACGCCCATTAGAGAAGGGTGCAACTGCTCTCTTAGCCCCCTTCGCAATGAGCATGGAATAAGTTCGGTCAACATCACCGGCCCAGAACCCAATATGGTCCATCTCCGTTCCTAGCCGGTAGGTTTCGTAAAACCTGTTGCTGCGCGGATAGTAGTTGAGTTCCAGCCTCTGCGCCGATCCGGGCTTCTTGAGGTGGACGAACGCTCCTCCGTGGCGCATTGTTCCCCTGTGAATTACCTTCATGCCCAAAACTTTCGTGTAGAACCGAAGCGAACGGTCCAGGTTGCTAACTCGAATGCCAAAGTAAACGAAGCGCATAGCTACCAACCATTAATTTACCCAATTGGTTATGTAAGAAGCTTGCCAGCGTGGGACGGTAAATGACGCGCCGGAGGTTTGAAAAGGCGCAAATGAAAGTTGAGGGGCTGAGGGAAGCTTTGGCTTGGAAGGTTCTTTCGCGGAATCGGTTCAGCTGGCCAGTCGACTGCGCGACCTGAGCGATGAGCAGCTGAAAATTCTGGAACGAGTGGATGAAGCGTGCAAGGAGCTTTACCTTTCCGAGTTCGAGCACTACATAGCGCACAAGTACAATCCCGACACGCCAGAGATCCTGAAGAAATACAATCTCATGGGCCTAACAGTTTCCCAGGAGTATGGAGGAGTCGGAGCAGACTCGCTCACGTGGGCACTGGCGCTTGAACGTTTCGGGCAGATTGGGTTGAGTGTGGTTACGTTCGTTGACGTCCACTGCCTCCTAGCCTCACTGGCAATTCAACAATGGGGCAACGAACATCTGAAGAAGGAATACCTCGTTCCGGCAGCTAAGGGGCAGAAGGTTCTAGCTTATGGTTTGACAGAGCCCGAAGCAGGAAGCGAACCAACCTCACTCAAGACCAGCTATGAGGAGCGTGATGGCGGCTATGTTCTCAACGGCACCAAATACCTCATCTCGAACGGGTCCGTCGCTGACGCGCTCATAATTTTCGCTTACCCGAAAGGCAAGAAGGAAGGCATGTCAGCCTTCGTCGTCGACTCGACGTCTGAAGGCTTCTCCGTTGCCATGCACCTCGAAGAGAAGATTGGCCTCTTCACTTCGGACACGGCTATGCTTGAAATGTCCGACGTACGCGTCCCCAAGGATAACTTGCTGGGACAGCCTGGGAAGGGGTTGCATGTTGCCTACTCGGCGCTTTTGAACGGAAGGATTGGGATAGGGTCAGGATGCGTTGGCATCATAGGAGACTGCCTCAACTCGGTAACGGAACGTGCAAAGTCGCGCGTGCAACACGGGAAGCCCATCGGCAAACACCAATTGATTCAACGCCACATCGCAAACATAGCGATGAACCTCGAGATGGCAAGATGGCCAACGTATTATGCTGCTGTCGAGAAGACGAGGCTTGACTCGAACCCTGCCGACCTGGAGCTTAGAAACAAGGTCGACCTTCAATCGGCAATCGCAAAGCGTGTCGCTTCTCGATTGGCGTACGAGAGCGCCGATCTAGCGGTTCAGGTGTTCGGCGGTTTCGGCTATTCCCTGCTCTCCCCCGTTGCCAGGCATTTGTGCGATGCCCGGGTGGCGAGAATCTATGAAGGCACGGACGAAATCATGGAGCTCAAGATAGCTTCATTGATTCTAGGCAAAGGTTTCGAAGCATACAGCTGACTGCTCATTCAACCACCCTAGCGGTCAAAATAGTGAAAAACGAGAGCGATTACCAAAACTCCCTACTGGACCCCGCCTGCCCACCGGTCTCGGGCAATGGCCTTATCGATAGGCTAAGCGCCGGCGCGTTCCTTCAACCTGTTCTTGAGGTTCTCCATAACCTGTCCTACCATCTTGCTTGACGTGGAATCAAGAAGCTTCGTCCCAAGCCCAGCCATGATACCCCCGACGTTCACATCGCCAACCCATCCAACCTTCGTCCCAGCGCCTGCCTCTTCAAGGGTGAACCCGGTTTGCATATCAATTGTGCTTCCGACGCCTCGGCCGGTTCCGATGAGTTTCGCGGAGCTTGGCGGAACTTTGTCGGTTGTTCGGAATTCAAATTCCATCGTCCCCTTCACAAGCGATATGCCCACCTTGACTTTGGCCCTGAAGCTATCCGGAGAGAGTATCTCCATCGATTGCAGATCAGGAAAGCATGGTGCGATATCCTTCGGGCTGAGGAGGAAATCGTACACAGTCTTTCGGGGGGCTGGGGTTTCAAATGACCCTTCTAAATGCATGCATTCTCAACCTCCGTTGTCATTAGTCTTGGATGCAGAGGATGGTAAAAGACTTCATGTTCGCGCCAAGGAAACGCGAAAGCATGGTGCAACTTTTCAACCAATGAATCCGAAACTATTCAACGCTTGCAGGTTTTGAAATAATTGTGTCGAGTCTTGACGCATTCAGAATGGCTCCTTAATGGCGCGAAGCATTAATACACTCAATGAAAGATACCCATACGTAATTCAGGGGCCGATCTTGGTCAGCTTGGTCACGGTCATCGCATTTTGGAAGAGAAAAGAATCCCGCACTGCCCCTGGACCCGAGAGGGTCATTCCACTCCCAAACTTGTCTGCATCAACGCTCGGCGTGCCCCCTTCCGCTTCACTTGAGGCAGTGAACCGGGCTAGGGAGGCCCTCAAAGTCCTGAAGCTGGAACGGCAGATACTCGGCTCAGCGGTAACCACTATTTACGAGTCACAAACGAAGGGGGTGATTAACGAGGCGGAAAGGGATCGGCTCCTTGAGAAGTACAAAGTAGATCTGAAGAGGCTTGAGAACGCGATCGAGGAAAACCAGCGAGTAGTAGACCTCTTTGACCTAGAAGTTGAGAGGGAAGAGGTCACAAAGAATTACAAAGCCAAACTGGCAGAGATTGAAACTAGAATCAAGGAGCTTAGGTCGGGGACATCAAGGCCCCAGAACCCTATTCAACTGACACGCGAACAACGCGAACGGGCGACGGAGAGAAAGGTGAGCGAAGGAGAGCAGTCAAGCCAGAACCCGCTGGGGAAGCAGAAGGAAGAGGAGCAGGTTACTGACGCTGAGAAACGTATCGAAAAGATACGCGAGGAAATTCTTCAAGCCATGGACCGACTTGAACAGATTGAAACGGAAGAATGAACTTGTCTTGGGTTGAGGGCGCAAAACACAAAGCCGTCCTCAGAGCCCTGCAACCCATAAAGAATGGGTGGATAATCGGCCTCGGCAGCGGTTCCACAATGGCCTACGCCGTAGCCGAACTCGCAAGGTTGATCAAAGGTAGAAAACTAGAGGTTTCCGTTGTCCCCACGTCGCACCAGATCGAAAATCTAGCCATATCCCATGGGCTCAGAATCCTCAGTATGAATGAAGCATTCACAATCGATTATGCAATTGATGGAGCTGACCAGGTTGAGTTGCCTTCGCTCAACCTAATCAAAGGCGGAGGCGGCGCCCTGCTTAGAGAGAAGATAGTCGACTCGGCAGCGCGGAGAGTCGCAATAGTTGTAGACGAAAACAAACTATCGAAACACCTTGGTGGCGCGCAACAAATCCCATTAGAGGTACTGCCTTTCGCGCATAAGCATGTGCAGATTCAGGTCACGAGGATGGGTGGTAGAGCGAAGCTCCGAGAGGGCCAAGGAAAAATTGGCCCGGTCGTGACGGACAACGGAAACTTCGTTCTAGATGCTGATTTTGGTAAAATAGAAAACGCAACACTTCTGCAACGACGTTTGAAAGCTGTGCCAGGATTGATAGAGACAGGGTTATTTCTGAATTTAGCTGATGTAGTCTACGTTGGGCGCCGAACCGGCGAAGTAGACGTACTTCAGTAAACGCCGGCTCTCCGTTTCCGCCGCAGCAATGCCCGTGTTACGAACGAATAAATAACCAGCGGCGTTTCTCAGCCATCATGCCGAGATCCACAAATTTCAGCAAATTTGATGAGTTCATCACCACCAACGCCAGCGAAACTAATCTTCCGAGCGTCACTGCGGGACTAATTGAAACCGGGAAGGCCGTTCATTCGATTGCGTACGGGTTCAAAGATATCGCTTCATCGACACCAGCATCTATCAGCACTCTCTATGGCGTTGGTTCAATCACAAAGTCCTTTACCGCGCTCTCCGTCGCGAAACTAGTTGAGAAAGGCAAACTACGTTTCCACGATAAAATAGCTGATTTCTTGCCTCTGAAGCAGAAGGCATTTCGAGAAGTTGAGATCCACCACCTTCTAACCCACACAAGTGGGATTCCTGGCCTCGGGTTTTCAGAAGTTCAGATCTACAATACGCTTGGGACTTACAAGCGGCCGTTGCCCATCTCAAATCTTGACGATGTTGTCCAATTCTTGGATGAGGTGGATGACTGGGTTGAGTCGAAACCAGGTGAGAAGTTGTTCTACCTAAACGAAGGTTACGACCTCCTTGGAGAGGTCATCACAAAAGTGAGCGGCCGTCCGTATACCGAATTCGTGAAGGAGGAAATTCTTAGCCCGCTGCGTATGACGAGGTCGTTCTTTGCAAAAGACCAAATTGAACAGGATGCAGACAGAGCAACGCCATATGTAGTCAAGGACGGTAAGGCTAACCCTTCGAAAATTCCCTATGGTTCCAGCCCCGCCGGTGGGCTCGTGTCAAATGTAGTCGATCTTTCAAACTACGTTACGATGTTAATCAATGGTGGAGCGTTCGAGGGGAAGAGAATAGTCGGCGCGGACACATTGGAGAAGATGGAAACTCCATACGTTAGATGGCCGAGGGAAACGTTCCCAGGCCAAAGCTATGGCTACGGCTTAGAGATCATACCCAGTTTCTACGGCCGCAAGGTTGTCTTTCATGGTGGGTCCGTGGAAGTGTTCACAGCCTGTTTCGCCTACTCTCGTAGTGATGGGTACGGTATCGTATGCCTTGCGAACGGGACTGGCTACTCGATTGATAGAATTGTGCTCTATGGAATGGCCCTTCTGATGGATAGGGATCCCGAAGAGCTGCCGGTCATTAAGCTAGACAAGCTTCTCAGGCGACTTGAGGGCGAGTATTCGGCGTACAAAGGCACTGTGTTGGCGGAAGTGAAACGAAACGGCTCTTTCCTTATGCTATCCGGCGAGGACATAGGCGAAAACATAGTTCTGGTCCCTGAAAGCGAGGATGCGGATAGGGCTAGCTTCTATTCTCTGGCTGGGACAGCCAGGATGATGGTCGAGTTCAGGTTCAACAGGCACGGCGTCGAAATGATTTACGAGAGATACAAGTACAGAAAGACGGGGCCGCTTCGGCGCAAAGCGACGACTAATTGAGTGTAGGAAGGAACATTGCGAAGTACGAAGTGGAAATCTCGCAGGGCTACTTTCGTCTGAAGGGCCAGCATCTTCTAGAACGCAAGTAGTAGATCTCAAGAATTCCTAGCAGGTTGATGAAGGCAAATACGATGAACCAGGCTTTTTCATTCTTTCTAGCCGAAAACCATAGTCCAAGGGCCTTCCAGAAAGCGCTCCAAATTACTATGGGAACGATCAGCCAAATGACGTAAGCAAGGTATAACGGAAACACGGGTTTTCTTGCACCTCAACCCAGAAGCATTATCGCGAGAGAAATAGAAAAGTAATTCCAGACTTCGCAGAGTATCTGCGACGATCTTAGATTTCTCTCCATCTCGCTTTGGTTCTCGCTACAAGAAATAGGCTTGAAGTCACACCAATCAAAATCGTCCAGTTAAGCGCGGTAGTTGCGGGTGACAGGGTCAGATATCCAGCAAAGCTCTGGGCCAGTTCAGCAGCGTAGGTGGTTGGAGACAGGTAGGCGAGGTACCTGTATGGAATCGGAATGTAAGTAATTGGATAGTATACCGGCGGTATCGTTGCGAAAAGAGTTGAGATCAATCTTGAGAAGGCAAAGCTTTGGACGATGTCGGACGAGAAGGTTGAAAGGGTGAAACCAATCGCAACCGAAGTGAGAAACATCAAGAGAAGTACTCCGATAAACGCTAGGGTTCCTATTGGGCTCAAATTCGTGAAGTAATATGCAAGTACGCAGAGCACGAGCAGGGCTGGGACAGAGTAAACAATTTCTGAAATCGCCATGCCAAACATGTAAGTCTGCCATGAGGTTGGGGAACTCACCACCATATCTTGCAGCTTGAAATCATTTTTCAGGTGCGAGAGGTCCCCTTGCAGAGAAACGCCAGCTGAGAACATGCTCATGATGAATCCGCCCTCCACCGCTTCTCCTATCAAGCTTCCGTGGCTCACGAAAACAATGAGAAGCAGAAACGACAGAGGGGAAAGAACCGTGTTGATTAGAACAATCGGGTAATTTCTCATTTCGTATACGGAATTGACGAGTACTGCAGCGAGAAACTGGCTAAACTTACTCCTCTTCCTCAATACAATACTATCGGACATTCTAGTCACCCGCTCTCCGGCTCGCGAGGTAGAAGAATATGTCATCAAGTGAAACCGGGTTGATCGTGAACTTGAGGCCATGTTTGGCAAGCTCGCTTGAGATCCTGAAGGCTTCATCTTCGACTGTGAGGATTCTGATACTGCCGTCCGGTCCTGTTATTACCTCTCCCTTTTCCACGGCTGGAAGAGGGGGCGGAGGTGTTTCGAGGAGCCGCAGGCTGTAATTGTAGTTCACGCTTTGGCGTAATTCTTCCAATGTGCCTATGCGGATTAGATGGCCTCGGTCGAGTATGCCGATCTGGTCGGCCAGCTGTTCCGCCTCTTCCAGATAATGCGTTGTAAGAAAGGTGAGGCGTTGGTTTCCGATTTCTCGTAGCGTTCCCCAAAACTCTCTTCGTGAAATCGGGTCGAGTCCCGTCGTTGGTTCGTCTAGGAAAATTACCTCTGCCTCCGATGAGAGGACTGTGGCCACCATGACTTTCCTTCTCATTCCGCCAGATAGCGAGCGATTCATAACATTGGATGATTGGGCGAGTCCGAGCCTTTGAAGCGCCCGGTACGCCCGCCGCTTAGCTTCACCGTAGTCGAACCCCCTCCAGAGAAGGTACGAGAGCACCGTCTGCATTGGTGTCATCCAAGGTATTGGTCTAGCTTCTTGAGGGACGATAGCGATCTTTTCCCTGAGCATTCGAGCCTCCTTTACGACATCGATCCCGTTTATCGTCGCTTTTCCGGACGTTGGTTCGAGTTGCGTGGCCAAGATCCGTACGAGCGTGGTCTTTCCAGAACCGTTTCTCCCAATCAGCACGAAGATGCCACGAGAAGGCAAACAAAAGGTTACGGAGTCGAGGGCCTTCGTTTCACTCTTGCCGTACACCTTGGTCAGCTTATCGCATACAACTTGGCCAGCGCTAACGCCCATTTTCCCACTTAATCCAAGTCTCGAATGTTAGTACGCTATACTTGTTTTGGCCCATGCAGTGGATGCCCGCAAACATGATTGCGGGATTGCTATTCTGTTAGAGGACGCTCAAGCTTTGACCTACAATACACGCGGCTTCGACGAAAATTCGCCCTCGCAACCGGCATCTCCGCTCTCATTCTGGAGAGAAAGCATCTAAGATCCTCACCTAAGGGGTTGTGGACAATACTCGTTCCAGCGCTGACCGTTATTTTCTCAATCGTAATGATGACACAAGTGTCCAGGCAGCAGACCTTGATCTCACTCGCACTCCTTGCTGTCGGGGTTCCGATGTATACATTCTTCTCCCCGAAGAAAGAGTTGCATGAAATGAAGGAAGAGTTCCTATCGGACGAAGCAATCCTCGAAAGAGCCTACCACCAAGAAGAGACATTCATGGCATACGTGTTGCAACGCATCAAGCTGCTAATTTACAGAATCAGAGGGATCGAGAAGGCATGGAACATCCGAGAAGAACCTGAAAGCTGACAACACCCATCGACGTCTTATGAGATGGGCGCAATAATGCCTTCGGGAATACTTGTGAGATCAAAGAATCAAATGGTAAAGTAGCATCCAATCAGCAACTCGTAGAATTCAATGTGAACATCTTATAGCAGGGTAAGAACCAATTTGGGTAATTGCTTTCTTAGGAGCCTTCTGACCCAGGGCGTAGAATGCGAGTGGACCATCATTCATTACTCTTCATCTTCGCCTTCTTGAATTCTCCGTATTCTTGAAATGAATCAAACCCTGCATCCAAAAGCTCTTGTAGATTCTGTAGAGCCTGTTCATTTAGCATAGTCTTCATGATTTCCAATGTTTTCTGGATTACCTGTCTTGCCTCTTCCTCATTCATCTAATGATTCACCCAATTTTTCCTGCATCTATCCTGAGATTCTTTACAGCTATGATTAACAGTTCTTCAGTGAATAAGTCTATTCTAGTCGGAAATGAGATTGGGCCATTACTTTGTGTGTGCGCACCACTAATACCACGCACACTCTCTGACGATTACTGTCGCCAGTTTAAATTACGACTGCCGCAACAACGATGACACAGGAAATCGAAAAGAATAGGCAGGTGATCGCAATTAAATGAGAGAAAAGAGGACGAGCACAATCCGTGCCCGGTCTAGTCAGTTTAGTTTCGACGCTCGGATCAGCGGTAGTACGGATACGAACCGTAGCCGTACCAAGGGGAGTTAAAGTTCCCTCCATAGTATGGATAACCATACGAACCATAGCCGTAACCGTACGAGGGAGCGAAGAGATAATCCGCTAAGTGACCGTAATAATTGCCTCCAATAACTACATATGACATTTCTTACTTCACCTCCCCTTCTTACGTCCCATGATCTCCAAACTTCGACCAGTCCTTACCTAGCCAGTCATTGACAGCTTCCTCTATCGCGCCACTGAGGTCCCCTTTCTTCCCTCCGAGCCTCTTCACAATTGCCAATCGCAGTCGGCGCTCAATGTCATCCGAGAGCACTACGTAGATTCTTCCCAAAGGATATCTGACTGAACTGTATATGCGCACAGCACGATATATATATTCAGCATTATCGATATAAATATATAACCTTATAAGCACGATTCAACTATGTCTTGTCTTGACTGATATGAGCAAGATCTATTCTATGATAGCGCCTTTACTTAGTGTAAGTCTGTTTCGGATGCTTAACCAAATTGGTGTGAATCAGAGTGCAAGTTCTATGGCTAGTTCAGCGTACGCGTGGCTGCTGACACTGAATCCAATCGTTGTGATAATCCTAGGCGTAATCGTATTCTTCGCGGGCAAGCTAGCGAAATGGGTCGGCATCATAATGATTATCGTCGGCGTCATCTTCCTGGCCCTGCCGTACCTAATGCACATCGTTTAGAACCTAAACGTGGATGATTCTTGATGGCTAAAGCTTCCTTAGGGAAGCTTGCGTACATTCTCGCATTGATAGGCGGAGTAATCCTCGTAATCCAAGGGCTCCTGAGTTTCGTGGGAATGGCTTTCATGATGTTCATGCCATCGGTGCTTGGGTCCCTCGGTGGAGCCTTTTGGGGAATCATTGAAATCATCCTCGGCATTGTTGCCATCTATGGCGCCAAACGTGCTACCGACCTCACCTGGGATATTATTCTCATAGTCGTAGGCATAATCGGAGGCGGCCTTGGTGGCATACTCGTACTAATCGGCGGCATAGTCGGCTTAGCATCAAAGTACGTCTAAATGAACTAGAAGAAAGCTGAAACCTATGCAAGAATGTAAGAAATGTACCCCGTGGATATCACGTGAGGCGAATCGTTAATGGACCTATTAGTGGCCATAATCGTGGTTATCGTAATTCTCTGGCTACTGGGATTCATTGTTGGTATCGGCGGAGGTCTAATCCACATATTGCTCGTCATCGCAGTCATCGTGATAATAGTTAGACTACTTCAAGGACGTCGAATATTGTAATAGAAGTCCTTGCTATGAGTTATTCGAGTAATTACTGCGATCAGTGCGGCGCCAACCTGAAGCTCCAGTTCCAGTTCCGTGAGAACCAGCCCATGCTGTTCTACTGCCTTCAGTGCAAAGCCCCTAGAACCGTCGTGCCCACAGAGCATAAGCACAGAACCGACTACGCAATGGCTGATTGCCCCACATGCGGCTCAAAAATGAGCACGTACGAAGCGAACCCTTCAGGATAGAAGAGACCTGAAAAAGAGATTCAAGGGGTGATTTCAAGATGGCGAAGAAAAGTAGAGGCGGCAGAATGACTGCGGCTAAGAGGCGTGCCGCTAAGTCAACTGGTGGACGCGGTCCTGTAAGAAAACGTCGAGCGGGCCGAAACATCATGAGGACTTAAGAGTGAAAGGGCATAGAATTGTTACAGACCATTCCCTGAACGGTTTTTCATAGTCCGGGAAACTAAACGGAGACTACACAGAAGAAATACTCTGCAAATTAGTCAAGCTAGTATTCGTCATCGCGGATAGGAATTGTCTTCAGAATAGTGTGGATGCAAGAAGGAGAAGGAATGCTAAACCTACGGCGAGGCCAGTGAAGAATCCCGCCACATGGCGAAACGGATGGCCAGTGAGAACACCAGTCAACGTCGTGCGCACACCGTATCCGCATCCAACCGATTCAACCAAAACCCTTCCGGGTCCTGCGGAACACGCGCAACAGAACGACGCAAAACCAAACTCTGAGACATGTAGGATAGCGACGCCGGATAACCAACAACCCGGTATTAACAATACTAGGTGGTGCCGGGGGCGGGGTTCGAACCCGCGGCTTCTGGGCCCACGGCTCTCCAGATTATGAGTTTCGTCCCTTAAGCCTGGCTGGCGCTCTACCAGCTGAGCCACCCCGGCCCCGCCCAGAAAGCTGGCGCTTGATGTAAAAACGTTCGCATCAAATTCCCAGATGAGGCGGTCGTGGCGCGGAGTGAAAAGCGTTTAATGAACACGAGGCTATGGTTCCGGTTATTGGTTGGACGCGCAAGGAATGGAGTTCAACTACCTAACCCTCGACGACTTCGAGCTCCGCGACAAACGCGTACTGCTGAGATTAGACATCAACGTTCCAATGGACCCCAACACCAAGAAGATCCTTGACGAAGGAAGGATCGTCGCCGCAACGCCAACGTTAGACGCGCTCGCAAGTGCCAAAGTCGTGATTCTCTCACACCAAAGCCGTCCGGGAAGGGACGATTTCACCCCTCTCCAACAACACGCAATAATCCTGCAGAACAACTGCGCAAGACCCGTTAGTTTCATTGATGATGTCATGGGACCCGCTGCACGAGGAGCAATAAAGGAGCTCAAGAGCGGCGAGGTTTTGGTGTTGGATAACGTACGCTTTTGCGCCGAGGAGAACCTGGAAGAAACGGGTGAGAAGCTTGCTAGAACAAACCTTGTCTCGCGCCTGGCGCCGCTATTTGACCTGTACGTCAACGATGCCTTCGCCGCTGCCCATAGGTCACAGGCCTCGCTCGTAGGTTTCCCACATATCCTCCCGTCAGCCGCCGGCAGACTAATGGAGAAAGAACTTGCTGCACTCAAACGATTACTTGTAAAGCCCGATCGGCCGAGTACTTACATTCTGGGCGGTGCTAAGGTTGAAGACAAAGTACCAGTCATCGATAACCTTCTCTCAACAGGGAAGGCGGAGCATGTTCTCGTCGGGGGAAACGTCGCGAAGGTATTCCTGAAGGCCGCCGACCGCAAGTTCAGCCAAGCCGATGAGAGTGAGTTGGCAAGTGTTACGGATGAAGTCTTGAAAGCCAACCGAATCCTCTCAAAATACCGAAAACGAATAGTGCTCCCCACAGACTTTGGAACAATCCTCGACGGCAAACGTGCTAACACGCCAGTCGCGAAATTATCCCACGCCGGCCGTGCGCTCGACATAGGCTCGAAAACAACCAAAAAGTTCTCAGAAATCATTAGCGAATCGAAGACAGTTGTGGCCGCTGGGCCCATGGGCGTCTTTGAGGAGGATGGTTTCGAAACTGGGACTAAGACCATCCTAGAGTCTATGGCAGATTCGGACGCATTCACCGTAATCGGCGGTGGGCACCTTTCAGGTTACGCTGGCATACTCGGCATCTCGGATAGATTGTCCCACGTCAGCACAGCGGGAGGCGCCATGCTCTCTTTGCTAGCCGGTGAGGAGCTTCCAGCGATCGAGGCACTTGTGGATGCGGCTAGGCGCCACAAAAGCAGATAGCGAGTCGCCTTAGCGAGAATTTTAAGCTGGTCCGTTAATACTCCGCCGACGCCTCGGTGGCTCAGCCTGGTAGATGCCCTACATTGGGCACTGGGGAGCAGCCGCCTTGTAACTGAATCAGGAGAGCGGCAGGTCGCGGGTTCGAACCCCGCCCGAGGCTCCAACATGTACCGTTAAAAGCTTAGTATCTGAACCTCGTCGGTACTTTCCACGCGGTGCGGGTTGGTTTGTTTGGTTGAGCGTGTTTTGCAGCGTGCGCCTAGTAGGGTTGTTGAGGATCACGGTGAAGGCTTTGTATTTCGTCCCTATCCGGAGATCAATATGGTCGCCCATTCGGGGACGGCCACGCCTAATTCTGTCCGACATAGAAGATTGTGTGTCGGACAAAATTCAATCCACTCTATTTCGCATTCTTCATAGCTTTCAGGACTGTTTTCTTAGCCTTCTTGGTTGCAACTATGACGTTGTTGGCCACTACGGCCGCATACATCGCAACCGGCGCGACGAGCGTGGCGATGCCAAGCCTGGGATCCCAAGGAAGGAAAGCCTTCTCGTTGACCCTTACGGAAAATTCCTTGATTGGTTTAGACACGAGATGGCTTTCTAGCAGAGACCGCCTAGTCGCAAGGGTTCCGGAAAAGATTACTTAGGCCGAGTGTGCTCTTGCCGTTAGGTGGTAGTGGCACCGTGCAAGTCGCCGAGTACGATTTGTTCATCGACCTGGATTTTACTAATTTGAAATTCAAAGGAAAGCTGCTTATCAAGCTGAAGACGGAAGAAGACATCCTCCTGAACTCTGTTGGCCTAAACATAGAACGTGTCAGCTCGGGCGGAAGCGTCTTCCACTTCAGTCAGAAAGACGAGGACCTAACCATCGAGACAGGGCCATTCGACGGCACCTTACAAATCAATTATGCAGCTGCCATTCCGAATTCCTTAGCAGGAATCTACAGCGCTCCATACGACCATACGCATATCGTAACCACGCATTTCGAGGCAGCTCAAGCGAGGCGAATGTTCCCATGCGTTGATCGGCCCGACGTTAAAGCCGAGTTTAAGCTCGCAGTGAAAATCGACAAGGGCCTTGAAGCAATTTCGAACATGCCCGTACAATCTGTTAGCGAGGATGTAGAGAAGAAAACAGTCACTTTTGAAAAGACGCCGCGAATGTCCACCTACCTCCTTTACCTCGGAGTCGGTAAGTTCGAAACGCAGACAGAGAAACTCGGCAAGACCGAAATAATTGTGGCAACGACCCCAGGCAAGACGAAGCTGGGCAAATTCGCACAGAATGAGGCCCGGCAAGCAATCAAATTCTTCAATTCCTACTATGGCCTGCCATACTCGCTTCCAAAGGTGCACTTGATCGGTGTCCCTGAATTCGCGATGGGGGCGATGGAGAATTGGGGAGCTATTACCTTTCGCGAAATCATGCTGTTTGTTGACGCTAACACGAGCACTAGGATGAAGATGCGTTCTTCGATGGGCGTAGCTCACGAGTTGGCCCACCAGTGGTTTGGGGACTTAGTTACCATGAAATGGTGGGACGACATTTGGCTGAACGAAAGTTTTGCAACCTTCATGTCATACAAGGCGGTTGACTCTATCCACCCAGACTGGAAGATCTTCGACAATTTTTACAACGGAGAACCAAGAGTTGAAACACTCGCCGGAGCCTTAGGGAGAGATTGCCTGAAGAACACTCACCCGATCGAAGTCAAAGTAAAATCGCCTGACGAAATCGAACAAATCTTCGACGCCATTAGCTACGGCAAGGGTGCCCACGTACTCAGAATGATTGAGGCCTACATTGGTGAGGAAGCATTTCGGGAAGGTGTAAGCCGCTATCTCTCAAAGCACGCATACTCGAACGCCACTGGGAATGACCTGTGGTCTATGCTTGAGGCTGCGTCCGGGAAACCTGTAAAGCAGATAATGTCTCATTGGGTCCAGCAGCCAGGATATCCAATTGTAACTGTTTCGTTGCGTGACGGAAAGCTGGCTCTTCGACAAGAGAGATTCCTTCTCTCGGGTGATACGGAGAATGTCACTTGGCCGATTCCAATTGTGATTGAAGTGAATGGCGAAAGAAGGCGGATCCTCATGGAGAAGGTGGACGAGATGGTTGAAACCAAGGGTTTGAAGTCGTTAATAGTAAACCCTGACTGCACGGGCTTCTTCTTGGTGAAGTACGTCGGCCTCGATGACCTTCTGTGGGAAAGTGAGCTTTCACCGTTTGACAAATGGGGAATAGTTTTCGACGCGTTCCTTTTCCTCCTTTCCGGAAGAATCACTTACAAGGAGTATCTGGAGGTTCTGAACAAGTTCGGTAGAGAAGCCAGTACTCTTCCGGCGGGAGAGATTTCAGACCAACTAGGACTACTGTACACGCTTGTTCCTTCAAAAGTCGCCGAAATTGCGAAGGAATTTCATCGGACGCAGCTCGAATTGCTGGAGCACAAGACCGACGGGAACAGTTCAATCTTACGGGGCAAAGTGGCCTGCAGGTTGGCGCTGGTCGATGAGGGATACGCCTCCAAATTAGGCAAAGATTTCCAAGATTACCAAAAGGTCCCACCCGATATGAAACAAGCCGTAGCTCTAGCCTATGCACGATCAACAAACGATTTCGACGGTCTCGCGAAGGCTTACAGGGAAAGCGGTTCGGACGAGGACAAAATCAGGTTCCTTAACGCGATGACCGGCTTCGCAGATGAGGCATTGCTGCTAAAGACCTTGAGTCTTGCTCTGAGTGGCGAAGTCAAGAGACAAGACGTCGTCGCCGTAATTGGCGCCGCCGCTGAGAAGCCGCATGCTGGCGACACCATATGGTCTTGGCTGCAATTGAATATTGAAAGGATTCGGGACCTGTACCATAATACGGGAGTACTTTCCGGAATGTTCGGAAGTCTGATCCCGATCTTAGGAGTCGGTAGAATCCAAGAGGTCGAGAATTTCTTCGACAAGCACAAAATGCCTGAGGCAGAAATGGGAATCAAGGCCGGACTTGAAAGACTGCGGGCATATGATAGACTCGTCAAGGGCATCCTGCAGACCTGAATTGCGAATAGTGTTGTGCGAGGTTCTGACGGTCATAGCGATTTCTTCTTGACGAGGACCAAGAAGACTACTGCGATACCTAGAACGACTGCGACAAGGGTTTCCACCTCGCGCCAGTTGACTGTTGATTCCTGGCCACTCGTGAGGCTTTGCCCCGTTAGTGGATTAAGTAGAGTCTCAACGGGTGCGTAGTTATCCGTTAGGACGGGTGCATTACCCGTGTCTAATACGAAAAAGTTTGCCACATAGCCATTTAGTGCTGGAATTTTGACGGCCGTCGTGCTCGCCGCGAGATTTACGAAGGCGGTCTTTGTCAGGGGATTGGAGAGTCGTGTCGCGAGTATTATGACGTTCTGCGGTTCTTGGTAGTCGGCCCCGCTAACTGGGAAAACGTAGACCTCCGGGAAAGCCGTGCTCATCGTCTTCACCTCTGCCATAAGCAGCTGGGCTTGGTCGCCGGAGGTTGCAGCAATAAGGTTGGAGATTACGCTTCCTTCTCCGGTCAAGTGAGATGACAGTAGCGTGAAGAATTCCGCAGTCATTAGGTGAAATGGGACGTAACTCTTTGAGTACGCGTCCAAGACGACTAGGTCGTAGTTTTGGGAGTTTGTTTGGAGAAATATGCGGCCGTCTTCGTTGTAGATGTGCAGCCTAGGGTTGCTGGAGTTTACGGCGAAGTACGTTTCGGCGACTCGGATGACTTCAGGGTCAATTTCAGCGACGTCAACCGTAACTTTAGGGTAATCCTTCAGGAACGCTTTGGGGCCTGTGAAGCCGCCGCCTCCAATGAACAGTACGCGGGTGATGTTCGGATTGAGGAGGAAGCCTAGGTGGAAATAGTCTGTGTACTCAAAGACCGTGCGGTCCGGATTGTTGAGGTCCATCGCGCTGTGCAGGTTGTCATCCAAGATCAAATAGCGGTCTGTTGATTGATGCGCGGGGTCATAAGCATCCGCCACTAGCAAATGATGGTACGGGGTATCCGCCTCGTATATCGTGTCGCCGAGCGCTAGGGTGTAGGCGGCGACAGTTAATCTTCGGCTAACCATGTACGGGGCCGCAAACGGCAGCACCAACAGTACTAGTAGAACAAAGACTTTGATTCGAAAACCAAGACCAAAAAATGCGACAACCAATAAAGTCGCTCCAAGGCCGAGGACGATTTTGTTCACGCCAAATGCAGGGATGAGGACGAAAACAGTGACGAACGTACCCACTATACTCCCAAGCGTTGACAAGGCATATAGATTTCCAGACAACTTACCTAATTTCTCGAAGCTTTTCGCCGCGAGGCGTATCGCATAGGGCGACACCATTCCTAACAGTATGCTGGGAGGACCAAGGAGCGCCGTCGTGGCCAAGAGCGGCGAGTACCGATCACCGATACCGAGCCTAACAACAAAATCAAAAACAGGTGGAGCGAGGGTCGGCAAAACTGTGACAAAAAGGCCTGCGACGAAAATAAGGAGAGATAGAATCTGAAAATCTGGCTTGCGGTCGGCAACTTTTCCCCCCAAGTAGTAGCCTAGGCTTAGGGCCGCGAGAACGACACCGATGAGGCTGCCCCATACAAAGATTGAATTTCCGAACACAGGGGCAAGCAGCCTACTTCCTAAAAGTTCAAGCGCCATCACGACCGCGCCGGACACAAAAACAGAACATAGCAGTCGCAGTTGATACGGCATTCAGATCAACGTCCGTCAACGCTTGAAGGTCGCGTTGTAGTCAAACTTGTCCGTAAATCCGCAAGCAAGTTCGTCGACAACATCCACGAAGACGAGAGCGCACTTGTTACCGGTGATGGCTGGTAGTCGTTCAGCCAGATTTGCATACTGATATCGGAACCTTGGGGGACATTCAGCAGAGCCGAGTACATGGAATATCCGGCGAGTGCCACCCCAATGCCGTAGCTTCCACCGGGCACCCAGACTTGGAACGAACCATCCAGACTAAATGTTGTGTAATTCCCGGGCCTGACATCTATGATGCCTGTGAGCGTGTAATTGTTTGGTTCCAAAGTTATAGCGGCCCAAGACAAGGGGCGCGCGACGTTATAGAAATCTGGGCCCGTGATGGTTCCAGAGATTCTTGTGGCGCGATCCAGAGACTCCGCTGCTGAAACGTTGCCTCTCGCGGGCACAAGCACTTGCAGTGGGATTGTCTGATAATAACCGTCAACCCACATCCTGACAACATACCAACGGGGCGAATCACTCCATGGATACAGAATTAATCCTCCCGGGCTCTGACCAGCACCGTCGGTCGTGTCATAGAATCCTGACCAGACAAACCTTGGGTCGCCGTAATAACGGTCGAACCCAGCCAAGATGAAGTGGGCGGTACGTGTGGGAGTTTTGTCTTCAGCGAAATTGGGTATGTAGCTTACGTTGGCTGCCACAAAATTCCCATGGTCATCAAACACCTCGATGCGTGCCGGTGTCCCGTCCAAATGATTGATTGGCTGAGCATAAGGTTGCGTTGAGTTGATGAGCGACAGAAGCCCTTCATCCTTGAAGGTAACAGTCAAGTCAATTACGGGGTTCTCAATCATCCAGACCGCGGCATCGGTGTTCCCGCCCAACACTACATTCAGATGAAGTATCTCTCTTTGAGTATACCCAAGCGTTTGGATTACAACGTCGTATGCGTCGGTCAGAAGTCCGACATAAACGAAAGTTGCGTTTGCCGAGTCAAAGGGTTGCGTGGAGTTTGCTTGGTAAACGGCGCCGTTGGAACCAATGATCATGACGTTGATTGTTTTCCCAGGATAGTTCCAAAACGTATTAACTGCTGGTGTTTCGTCGTCAACGGAATAAACTGAAAGCAGCAGTCCACCTGCCTTGTACACGAGAAGGCTCAGACTCACAACGACATCTCCCAGCCCTATAGTTGCTTGAACGTTAGTTCTTTGATAATAGAAATCGCGGATGCCAAGGTTGGCAAAGCCAGCGAAACTTGGCGATGAACTTACCCGAGCAATGATTTGATATGTTCCAGGGAGAAGCCCATAGTTTTGTGAGAAAAGGGAGGCGATTCCGAAACTTCGAGAGTTACTGATCCCTTGTAGCTCCACCGTAGCACTGGTTGCTCCTGCAGCGACGAAGGTCGTGTTCTGTGCTCTAAGTACGCCTTGTTGATCGTACGCCGAGACAGTAAGTGTCGAGGCGACCGCAAGTTGGTCCTTTTGTCCAATCGTTGAGTTGAGGTCTCTGAAGTGGACGGTCACGTTGAACGTACCTGATCGAATGAGAGGGATGGTCGAAACTGTTGCGGTCGTCTCGTTACCCACATGCACATAGACCTCTTCAAGCTGGATGTACGACGTGACATAGGCGTACAGCAGATAGTCACCGGAGGTTAGGCCTGAGGTAAAATTCGCATAGTTCTGAGGAATTCGGCCATCAAACGCGATTTGAAACTGAATCGCGAAAGGAAATGATGTTGCATGTCCGTCCGTCGTCAAAGCGAAACTGGAAGGCGGAGGAATCGAAGCCACAACAGACCCGTCTAGGTTGAGAAGTTTCACGGATATCGATCGGTTCGTCGGTTGGCCAGAGATACCAAACAGGTTTCCCCATGGTATTAGTGATCCTTCAGCGGATTTGGACAGGACTGTTCCCGTAACCTTGACACTTTCAGTCATGTAGATGTCAACGCCTTCAAGTGATTGGGCTGGACCGACGTTAACAGTGGTTGGTCTGGTTGTTGGGATGTACCCAGCTGCGTAAGCGGTTATGTTGTATGTGCCAGGGGCGACCCCGAATAGCGTATACTGCCCTTGGGCAGTAGAGTTGATGAACGCTTGGGCTGAAACTGTTTCTCCGAGATAATCTAACCCGGTCGCGATAACCTGAGCTCCTGTTCCATTAAGTAGTGCTATCGGTTGTCCTGCCCTCGTTTTGTTGCGATCGCCCAGCTCTCTCAGTGTTCCAGAAATGTATGCAGGGTCCCTACTGGCCTTCACGACTAATGTTGGAAAATTCTGGGCGCCAATAGATGCGCCGTTAATGAAAGCTTTGAAAAAGTAGCGTCCCGCGATCGAAGGAGATGTAACCTGAAAGAGTCTAATATACTGGGTTTGGTTTACAACGAAGATACCATGCGCAACCAGTGGGGCCGGATAAGAGCTAGGGGTGTGGGTTACGGTGATGCCCTTGACGCTGATCTTCCACCAGTTGGGACCAATCTGGTCCGAACTTGATTGCCTTGATAGCGAGATACCGTGTGGGTCGTAATTGTTGGTGAAGCTGGTCCAAGTGTTGCTTAGCGTCAGTCCCGCGAAGTCCGGAGGGATGTAGATGTCGAGTGAAACTAGCGTCGAATTCGGCACAGCGATAGGGGAGGAAGGCAAGACCTGAAATTCGGCCCTAGCCGAATCGCCTTCTGGGATTCCTCTCGCTGTAATGGTGTAAACACCCGGCGCCACATTACCCACAGTGAACAACGCGTTTAGAATTCCGCCAAGAATCGAGCAGGAGCTACCCGCAGCAATAATGCTTCCACTCAGAGCGCAATTTGTATCGGCAGACGAGAAATCTCCCGGTGGTAATGCACCCGAATTTACGTTGACGGAGGCACCAACGTTGCCGGAGGAAGGACTGAGAGTGATGTATTGAGAACTAGACGCAGCTGTAACCGTAAAAGAAGCCACAGCTTCACCTGAATCAGCCCCGTTAGTCGTCGCGGTAATTGTGTAGGTGCCAGTTGGATACGGATTTGCAACAACAAATGTGCCCGTCAATTTGCCAGAGCCAATATTGCAGGTATAGGTGGATACGGGGCCGCCTGTCAAGGTGCAGGTAGCGTCCCCCGAATAAAATCCAAACCCGGAGACACTGACAGGCGTGCCGGCCGGACCTGAAGATGGATTGAGAAGAAGCGACGGGGGAAGGACAGTGAATGTGGATGATGAGAAATCGCCCGTCGGGCTGCCGGTTCCGGTAATCGTATACACGCCTGCGAGAACATCAGGGACGTTAAACGAGCCAGTCAGAATGCCGCCTGAAATTGCACAAATGGGTGAGCCAACTGGACTGCCCGACAATGTCAATGTGCAGCTCGTATCACTCGACGAAAACCCTGAACCCCACACCTGAACCTCGGGATTTGGAAAGGCAGGCGACCATACTTGAGCGGAGGCTGGATTGAGCATGAGAGGGTTCAAAGTGACGGCGAACAGCAGATCTCCGACGCTATTGGTCAATATGCTGCTATTCGGATAGCTCAATTTGACTGGCCCGAATGTTGGAAAACCCGAGCCTAGTTTCAGGTCATCTTTGCCTGGTGCCACATCAACAAGGTTGGCATTGGCGCAAGCAGGTGGGCAACCAGCGTCGTCGCCGTAGATCTTCGTGCCAAACATAGAGACTAGCAATATGTTCGATAGGAGCAGGACGACTAGGAGAACGCGGCAGCACCGAGTCCATGTGCCCGACATCAAGTTAGCCCGGTTTGAGTTTCGATAATTCTTCGGTATCTTCTTGTTCGGATTCCTCACCTAGTTCCGAATCGCCCTTGCGAACTCGGCCGTACACAGCTGCAATGGCGAAAACAGCTGCCACAATGAGGAAGCCAGCTATGAACGAGGAAACGGTGAAGCCAATCTCTGAAGTCGAACGTACAAGAGTGGTGGTAGCTCCGAATCCCCTGAATGTCGGTACTGGCGTTAGAATGTAAACGACATAAGCGTTGGCCGCGTTGAGGGCCCCGGCGACCAAAGCCCACAAAGTAATTTTTCTGGCTGAGGTTTTCTTTCCTGATTTCTGTAACGAGCCAATTAGGACGCCGATGATTATGATGGGAATGATGATCGGCAGCTGTGGCATTTGGCCTGAACTCCAATGGCGGCGTGGCAAAGGTAACCGTGTTTATATAAGGCTAACTACAACGCATAGTTAGGAATCAGCACGTTGAAATTTAACGCGGTCCGCCCCAACAGTCCAAATCTTAGATTTGCATTGGGCGATCTTGAGGCCGTCGTTCTCAGGCAGCTTTGGGAATCTCACAAACCACTCTGCGTGAGAGAGTCCCAGTCTAGGACTGCAAGGACTCGACCAGTTGCCGTCACGACGGTCGCAACAATCTTGGACCGTTTGCATAGAAAGGGGTTGGTTTCGAGGCAGTTGGCGAGAGACGGTGGCCCCCACTACCTGTATAAGCCCAAGGTTACCGAGGAAGAGTTCAAGCAGGCAGTCGTTAGGAACGTAATGGATGGGCTCCTCCAAGGTTTTAATGAAGTGACTGTTGCTTACTTGGCTGAAAAAATGGGTGCCTCTGACGGAAGCGATTTCCATTTTGTTTCGAAATACTTGAGTCGTCTGCGCAAGAAGGAAAAGAAATGATCCTTATTCTTCCGCGATACTTTTTCTTGATCAGCTGGCTGATTGCTGGTCCGCCCATACTTGCATTTCCGACCATAGGCCTACTCGCTGGTGGGGTCGCTCTGGTATTCGTTCTGCGGCGGTCGTACCGCGAGCGGACCCTTGCTTTGCTAGGAATCTTTGGGTTGATGCTAGTTGAGAGCGTTTTTGTCGTTGGGGTAACCATTCACTTCCTGGGGAGAGGCGAACCTGCGCATCTTGTGGAAAGTTCTAGAGGTTTCTTTGACCTATTTCACGCCTTGGACGTGGGGACGGTTCTGCTTGGGGCAATGGCTGCCGGATGCGCAGCAATCTTCATCGAACTCGGAAAATCCCGCATGAGCCTTTCGAAAGCATTTCCGCAAATCACATTTCTCAATCCGCCAACCCGTCTGGAGGAGATGGTTAACCGACTTGCGACGGCGGCTGGAATTTCAGCCCCGGATGTTCGTTTGACTGATTCCGGCGCGCCTTCGGCGTTTACGGTGCGAGCTAATCGAAAATACACAGTTACGGTCTCGGTAGGCCTCTTGGAGTCTTTGGAAGATTGTGAAGTGGAAGCATGTCTAGCTCACGAGATTGCTCACTTGAAAAATCATGATTTCACTGTAAGGTTCGCTGCGACCCTCGCAAAGGTCGCTCTATTCGCCCGACCGTTGAGCTACCTCCTTGAGCCTGCGGTCTACAGGGCCCGAGAATTCTTGGCAGACTTAACAGCGGTTAAATTAGTTGGGGAGCCAGACGCTTTAATTTCCGCGTTAGCAAAGCTGAAAGAGTCGAGCGACTTCGAGTTGGCAGTGCCAGGATCCTCATGCGTGTGCAATCTAACAGGCCGAAGGGGAGTAGTTCGAATATTCGACAAGCATCCAGCCTTAGAGGCTCGAATAAGCGCACTTTGGGAAATGAAACAAAAGTGAATGCGTCTCATACGATCCAGCCTTTGATTCTTGTCCTCCTGTCCATATGTTTATTGTCTGTGCCGACGGGTTCGGTTCAAGCTCAGACTATTCCGCACCTGACGGTCACACTGACCGGACAAACGCTGACTGCGGGATTCGACAATAATGTGACCGTTACAGTACTCAATAACTACTACAACTACCCGGCCATATACGATGTTGACGTGGCCGTTACTATCCCGGCTGGTTTGGCTATGTATGGCGGCAGTCACTGGCACTATGACACAATGCAGCTAGGCCAGTCGGTTACAATCAACTTTCAAGTGTACGCTCCAGCCGCGGACATTGGGACGACGTACCAGGGTTCAATTACTGTAACCTACAAAGCGCTAGGAGACGTATCGTACACCCAAGAGGTCCACTCGGTCAGTTTCTCTGTTTATGCCTACATCAACCTCATCCTGTATGGAGTACAGGTCACGCCTTCAACCTCAACGCCTGGCGGGAACGCTACAATCTCAGGCAACCTCTTGAACGCTGGCAACCTTGCCGTTTACGATGCAAACGTCACCGCCACCTCTGACATCATAGTGCCGAGCGCTATATCCAGCGCCTTCTTGGGCGAAATCGACCCAAACATACCCAGACCGTTCAGCGTATTGGTGGTGTTCAAGGGCGATGTCGCTCCGGGAAACTACTCAATTCAAATTACGGCATCTGCAATAGACAACGGTCGACCCGGAGTTCCATACTTGGCCCAGGGAACCGCAGCTATTCAACTAAGAATACAAGCTTCGTCTCCGAACCAAGGGCGCGGAGGGCCTACCGGCGTACTCGGAATCCTATTAGAGATTCTCAGGTATCTTGAAGGAATATTCTTCGGCTCCACAAGCAACTTCAGCTTTGGGCACCCACTCATGCTTTCAATGGCAGATTGCGAATCGGCTATTAGTCTGTGTATTCGATCGTCGTAGCTGAAGGCTTTACAGTAACGGTGAACTAGTGCGGTTCTCAATGATTTTCGTTAGCTGCGCCTAAGCCCTGTGCACTCGGAAGTTGATTCGCAGTGGGTCTATTCGTACTTTAAGGCTACGACCGCGTTCATTCGTGAAGCCCGCCAGGCCGGGTAAAGCCCTGCTATGGTTGCTAGTATTACCGGGAAGACTAATGAGAAAACAATGAGTCCCGTTGAGAAGACTGGAACGATGGTCATTCCACCCCCTCCACCCCCTCCGCCTCCTCCGAATGCGACGCGTCCGCCGCCTAATCCTCCGAGCATGCCTCCCATCAGGAAGGATAGCGCGTAACCTAGTGCGAGTCCGCAGAAGGCTCCAATTACTCCCGTGAGTGCAGCCTCTGCTAGGAACATGCCCATTATTTGTTTCGGCCTGTAACCAATGGCTTTCAGTATTCCAATTTCTCTTGTGCGCTCCATTACTGAGACGTACATCGTGTTGACTATGCCAACAGTTGCTACAAACAACGATACCGCGCCTATGCTGCCCAAAAAAACCGTCAGACTGGCCGTGATCCCTTGGATGCTTGACAGGATTTGTCCCGGGCTTATCACTCGAACATTATTGGAATAGTAAGTCTCAATTGTGTTCTGAACGGTCGCAACATTATCCGTGTTATCAACTATGACGTAGATGCCTGTGAAGTACGGGGATTTAGAGAGGATGCTTCCTGCCTGGAACGACATGTAGATGGTATCATCAATATTCGCGAATAATGCCGTACCATACTGAGCCAGAATTCCGCTGGCGAGGACAGCGTATGACACGGCTCCTTTGCTTCCTTTGATCCCCGATATAGACATGGAAACCATTTGGTGAAGCCCGATTGGTGTTCCTGATGTCGGATTGGCTATTCCCCATCCTATGGCGGCAGAGGTCGTGTCGCCCAAGAGCGGTATGGAGCCTTCAGCAACGGTCAAACCTTTGTATAAGGCGGGCAGAGCCACCATGTCTATGGCGACCACGCTGGCTTGAATCGATTCTCCTCCATTGTTGATATTTGCACCATAGCTGTAGTACGGATAAGCCGCAGTCACGCCAGGTATTGACTTGAGGTAGGTTATGTCCTGTTGGCTTAGCTGGTAAGTGTTTGTTGAACCGCTAGCGAAGAATCCTCCCGCATTTCGTATTGTGAGAATGTTCGCTCCAGTTTTAGCAATGTTTCCGGCTATACCGGCGCTAAGGCCGCTTGAGCTTGCTATTAGGGCAAGGATAATGGCTGAACCTACCGTTATCCCGAGTATAGTCAATACGCTGCGGATCTTTCTATCAATCAGTGCCTTGTAAGCTAGCTTGAACATATCTGTAAATTGCACTGCTTACATCCCCAGGCTAAAGTTGATCGATGTCACTGAAGAGTGCACAGACCAGGGAGATATTTGCATATCGCTCACGCCGCTGAATACGAGTCCAAACGTTGGATGTATTCCTCCTTGTCTACCAACCCGTCCTTCAGGGAGATTACGCGTTGAGTCCTTGTAGCGATTTCCGCGTTGTGGGTGACGATCAGAATCGTGGTTCCGAATCCTTTGTTCACCTGGATGAACTGGTCGACCAATTCACGAGTGGTCTTCGAGTCCAAGTTACCTGTGGGTTCATCGGCGATAATTAGTGCTGGTTCTGTTACTAGCGCTCTAGCAATTGCGACGCGTTGCTGTTCTCCTCCACTCAGTTCGGTCGGTCGCTTGCTCGCCTTACCATGCAACCCGACTGCATTGAGCATCTTCAGTGATCTAGCCTTTCGAATCTTTTCGGGGATCCCTCTGGAGATTAGTGGCATCTCCACGTTCTCAACCGAGGTGAGCCTCTGAATCAAGTTGAAGGACTGGTACACAAAACCTAGCTTTCGATTTCGGAGGATGGAAAGCCTATCTTCGTCTAGCTTCTTCAGGTCGACTCCGTCTATGAGTACTCTGCCTGAGGTGGGTCGGTCGAGGGCTCCAATCAAATTGAGGAGTGTCGATTTCCCGCTGCCCGAGGGCCCCATTATCGACACAAATTCGCCCTTTTCGATCTTAATGTTGATGCCCCTTAGTGCGGGGTATCCAACGTGGCCTACGCGGTAGACCTTCGTTACATCTACCGTTTGCACTGCAGGGGCGGACCGTGTTGCCACAGGCATCAACTACATGGCATAGTTCGCTTTGTACATTTACACCTTACGCTGTGTTAACAGCGAGGAACGCTCAGCTCCACGGAATGGAGTAGGGTGCCTAGCTCTTCCCCTTGATCTTTCTTGTATACGCGTCGGCTAGTTGGCCAAGCTTGTAAATTAGCCAAATGAACGCTACCGCTATCGCGACTCCAACTATACCTCGAATAAGGGCGAAGAATCCAAAGCCCACTGGTATGTGTGCCATTTCCTCCATTCACCTCCGTGCGCCTTCCCGCATGCGCGGCCTCTCGGGTTAAAGCGGTTGAGGATGATTCGTCCATCTTAGTTATAAGCTAACTATAACGCGTAGTTCACTGTGGACAAAGGGTGGGTCAAACATACCTAGACTATCAGGGGAATCAGCCGAAAAATCATCGGCCGCTCATCGGGCTCTACGCGTGTATTATCTGTGAACGCCATTTCAGCACCAAGCTTAGACTCAAGACATTACGCCAACACGCACCTAGATAGCATTCCGAATTACGAGGGAGGCGCTCGTGCAACTTCCTAACGTCCTTGCAGCGGCAGAACTGGCGGCAAGCCTCTTTTCAGGAATTCCAAGCTCCTCAGCTCAACTAGCTGTTGCACTCACCTTAGTTCTACTTGCGCACAACATGATTGCAGGGAGGGTGTTGGGAACACACTCGTGAAAGATGCTCTCGTCTAGGTTGGCGATCCTAAGTTTGCCTGTTGCCAGTTATCCTCTTTTCAATCGGCGAGTTAAGCTTTTGCGGCTTTGCTCACCTGCATCTAAACGCTACGAACCCCAAGTTTCCCTTTCGCTTGCGGGTCGGCATCAGTCTGAAATGAGCATCTTGGAGACGGGGCAGGTTTCTTTAATGATCTGCGTATCTATCCGGCAGAATCGTTAGGCATTGTTGTGATGGGAAACAGCGCCAAATATGATATCGAGCGAATCATCGAGGCTGTCCGAAGCGGGACTTGGTAGGAAATGCGCGCCTACACATGGGCCGAAGACTAGTCGTAACGAGATCAGGGATATGATTTACGAGCTACGATTTCTCTTTCTGTGTCGGAGCATGCTTGAGCTCAAGTCCACTCGGCACGTGAGTGTATTTCTCTAAGACTCTTTCGATGAGTACGAGATTGCCATTCCTTTTTTCTTTCGGCCGGCGTAACCAAGGCCTCTCTTTAAGGTATATTTTCACACGTTCAGGTTGCTTTAGCAGTATGCTCCGTAAATTCTTCAGGAACATGTAATATCGCCTCGAACTCCACGTTATCATGTCATCGCTCCAATCCTCGTTAATTTTCTCGAGAGTGACATCTTTGAGTTTCATGGCTTCGATTATGGCTCTTCGGTATTGTGGCATGCCGCCCATGATGTTGGCTGTGGCATAGTTGATTTCTTCTTCAAAGAATCGGCTGAAAGCGTAGTTCAAGGCTATGTCTAAGCCGCTCGCCTTGTCCCGTATCTTGCTGAGTATCAGCTGAAACACCTCAGTGTCGAATGGGTGGTAATCTAACTCGTGTGCGGCGAGGATCCAACTGCTCTGCTCGCCGGCGGCAATCTCGTATTCCACGTGCTTGTGGCTTACGCGGTTGCGCTTGATAACGCCCACTTTCTCCAGGGCTTTCAAGTAGCGTGACAGTGTGAGCCTGCTGTGGATCATGTCCCTGACTTCGGTATCGAACCAGATTTCGTTAAATCTCTTGGCTCCTCGTTGAATAGCGTATAGGATTACGAAACGTCGGTCGGAATCTCCCGCCCTAACCTTCCGCTCGCTGTTCAAGTGTACCTTCCGTCCGTGATGGGTACAATAGGTCCACCAATAAACCTATTTCCACTTCCCACTCAGCAGGCAGGTGGACATCCAATTGACCCAGCCAGGAGCGGAATGGAGCCATTATGCAAGCCGAAACGGCATCATCTCCCCCGCCAATAGGCTACATTTCAACCCACAGGGGACGGGTGCACCGCAAACGAATCACAGGCTTCCCCCGCAGGTTTCGAATGCAGCTCCAGCTATCCGCGACACAATACCTAGCCCTACAGAAAGCCGCGGATTACAAACACATGACTCGAAGCTGCATCGTTGAGGAGGCCATTTGAGCACACTTGTCAAAACTAACAATCGACTCGAATATCGTTGAACGCCTCCGCTACGCGAACAGCCTCATCCACAAAGCCCTCGCTGAAGCATACAAACCCTACAAACTTCCACTCCAAGAACAGAAAGGGCCCGTGAACATTCATGAGGCACAAGCACGGCAGGAGCGCAGGAACAGATTATCCCAGAAGATGGATACCGCCTTCGACCAGATTTACGAACTCTCACAATCCGAGCAGGTTGCCGGACAGAACCAGATGCGCGCCGTCATGTACGCGCTCTTAACGCATATGGCTGCAACAAACGAGAAGATTCTGCGTGGCGCGGCTGAAGAGGAAATCCTGGCCGAGGTTACCAAGCTTCGTGAGGAGCAGAGAGCATTTGAGGAAGCTACCAGACAGCTCGAAGAACAAGCAAAAGCGTCTACAGGAAAGGCGTAGAAAAGCTTTCGAGGCAATCATCGCAGGGAAGGGCCCTGAAGAAAGCTCCTCACAACCACCGGAGCTTTCAGAACAGGACCTTGAAGACCCTGTTCGTTTCGTTCAGAAGGCTTTACAGTTCAATCCGGCCGAATACCAAGCCAAGCTTCTCCGAGAGACCTCGAAACGAATCGTCGTCATCTACCCGCGGCAATCCGGAAAATCCACGACCATCGCAGCGAGGGCCATCTGGTTCGCATGCAAAAACCCCAACACCGTAACCCTGATCGTCGCTCCTGGGCTTCGGCAAAGCATGATCATGATGGACCGCATCCACTCCTTCCTGATGAAAATGCACAAGGTGCTTCGCAGAGAACATGTCGGCAGGATGCAGCGAACCGTCATCTGGTTCAAGAATGGCTCACAAATCATTGCCCTCCCATGTTCCACGAATCTACTGAGGGGTTACAGCGCGAATCAATGCATTTGCGACGAGAGCGCCTTCTTCCGCGATGATGAGACTATGTTCTACAGCGTGCTCTTTCCCATGCTGCAAACCACGCAAGGCACACTAATCGCCTCATCCACACCTTGGACTAAGAACTCGGTCTTCTACAAGTTCACCCAAGACCCAGACTTCAAAGTCCACAGGATCACTATTGACGATGTAATCAAGGAGGGCCTGACCACAACTGAATTCGTTGAGGAAATGCGAAGGAGGATCCCCCCCGACAGGTTTCGTAGAGAGTTCGAAGCCGAATTCGTCGAGGAAGAAAACTGTTACCTTCCGATGGACCTGATTAAGAAGTGCATTGACTGGGATGGCAGGTTCATACCAGACGAATATTTCGGTTTCTAGCAGCGCCACCTACCGAAACTCAGAAACTCAACTAACTCACGCAATGGGTACACACGAATTGCTCTCGCATCTCTTAAAACCGAATGGATTATCATGTGTCAGAGAGTCACATGAACATTGATGATTAGCAGCATTTTCGTTTTTGTGGGTAGCGTGGTGGGGGCGCTGGGATTTGAACCCAGGACTTCGCGGTTGCGGTTTAGGCAACTCACGCGGGCCCAAGCCGCGTATCATAACCATGCTAGACTACGCCCCCGGAGAAAGCTTCGCCTAGCATAGCAAGCCGCTATTGCGCACAGCTTAAGTAAAGAAGATTTCTAGATTGCAGATTCAATAGGCCTCGGAGTGAAAGTCTCGTTCGACAAACGTTGACAACCTTGACACAGTATGTGTGGTATCGCCTGGGAGGGTTAACTTGGCGAGTATGGGCCCAGCCGTGTCGCACGAAAGGCTTTTGAGCAATTGGCTCAAGACATGCGGTTACGTGTTCTCCCATGCAAGAGGCTGGCGAGTATGAGTTGATTGAAGTACCAGTGGCAGAGAGTGGCGATTACGTCTATGTATGTGAAGAGTGCGGTCGTGAGTTGACCGAGATTCCGTACTATAACCGATTCTACTGCGGATATTGCGGTCTGCACTACTGATCGGCCTGTTTCCATCGCAAGCTTTGCTTAGGCATCGGAGATTCCGCCCGTGGCGTATTGCCTATGTTGCAGGCCAAGAGGGCGCTCTAGCACCAAATCTAATGCGCTTTAGTGGGGTTAATTTAAAACCCCAATCCTCATCATGTCGGCTGAGTGCCTTTCTTGGCGGCGAAGCTTGGTTTCATCACTGAGTCTGTTATCGCTGAAATGACTAGTTTGAGTGATGAATATGGGGCAATAAACCTCGCCGAAGGCATGCCAGATTTCGCAGCACCCCCAAACCTGATCGAAGCAGCAGTTGAAGCGATAAGACACGGCTCGAACCAGTATGCGAACACATGGGGGTACAAGGGCCTTAGGGAGGCAGTTGCCAACAAAGTCAAGGATTACAACGGCATTGACGCCGATCCCGAAAAGAACGTTACAATCACATGCGGTTCAACCGAAGCCCTCGCCGCCGCAATTTTCGGTTTAACAAATCCCGGCGATCGAATCGTGGTCCCGGACCCCTTCTATGAGAACTATGTTCCAGACGCAATCATGGCGAACTGCGAACTAACCTACGTCCCCTTCGTGGGGCGTAATCTGCTGCTCGACGAAGAGGCTCTAAAGATCGCCATGGCAACCCGTCCCAAACTGCTCGTCCTAAACACTCCCAACAACCCAACAGGAAAGGTGATGAGCATAGAGCAATTGAAACTGATTGCGGACTTATGCGAAGAAGAAAAGACAATCGCTGTTACGGACGAGATATACGAGCACATCATTTACGATGGCAAGAAACATGTAAGCCTAGCATCTTTAGGCAATATGCATGAGCGAACCGTAACTGTTAGTGGCGCATCAAAGACTTACAGTGTCACAGGATGGAGGGTTGGTTGGGCCATAGCGGAAGCAAAACTCACGAATGCCCTGCGAAAGGTTCACGATTACTTAACTATCTGCGCCCCAACTCCGCTGCAAGAAGCTCTCGTCACCGCTCTGAACTTTTCACCCTCGTATTACGATAGACTTTCAGAAGCATATGACAGAAAACGCAGGACGATGATGAAAATCCTCGACGAAGCCGGGCTTCAATACCACAGGCCAGCGGGTGCTTACTACATTTTGGTGAACGCCCCCGACCAATTCAAGGATGGGGAACAATTCACCGATTACCTACTGAAGACTGTTGGGTTGGCCGTGTTGCCCGCGAGCGCTCTCTGCCACGACAAAGACCTAGGCAGACGAAAGGTTCGCTTAGCGTACTGTAAGAAAGATACGACCCTGCAAGAAGTCAAGCGGCGCATTAAGAAGCTCACTGAGAAGCCGAAACAGAGGCTGCCGGCAAAAACAAGGGCATAATCAGTGGCGCCGCCGCAAATGGCCTCCGGGAAAATACTTCAAATCCTGCAAACGCTCTCGCGACAACCAAGCCCGGGGCCAGCTCCTGCCTTCACACATGTTGATGTCGCTCAAGCAATTCTTACAATTGGAGATGAAGGCCAGATCGGGAGGATTGAGCTTTCAAGGAGATTAGGGGTTGGCGAGGGGGCGATACGTACGATCATAAAGCATCTGATTCAAGCAAACTTGATTGAAGTCGCGAAAAGCGGGTGCGTGTTGACGAAGCGCGGAGCACAGCTTTACAAATCACTGAGGTCAAAAGTTTCCAAGGTCTCCCCAGTAGAGGCGAAGCAGTTTGCCCTCGACAGAGTCAGTGCGGTTGTCTCAGTCAGGCGAGTAGGGCGCTTCGTGAAGAAGGGTATCGAGCAAAGAGATGCCGCCATACGGGCTGGAGCCACAGGAGCTTGCACACTCGTATTTCAGGGCCGAGAATTCTCGATGCCGATGAGCGAGACTGAGGATTGGAGACTGAGCCGAGATGATCCGCTCTTCCAGGACTTGAAAAAACTGTTCAGCCCAGAGGAGGGTGACGTAGTGGTGTTAAGCAGCGCTCCCGATAGAGCGACAGCTGAGCACGGAGCTATGGCGGCCGCCCTGACGTTGATGGCATGATTATTTCGCAGCAGGAACGGCGAGCGTTCTTGTCCCGCTTCACTTGCCTCGGATGAATTCTTCGAGCATGCGTCTGGCTAAATCGTCGGGGTATTGTTCTGGCGGGGATTTCATGAAGTATGCTGAAGGTGCCTTCAATGCGCCGGCGATGCCTCTATCCAACGCCAACTTAGCGCATCTGATGGCATCGATCACAACACCTGCGCTGTTCGGGGAATCCCAGACTTCAAGCTTGGTTTCAATATTCAGCGGGACGTTTCCGAACGTAGTCCCCTCTAAGCGAATGTAAGCCCATTTGCGATCCAACAGCCACGGCACATAATCGCTCGGGCCAATGTGCACGTTGTCAGGGTTCATCTTATAGTCGAGTACTGAGGTCACTGCGCCGGTCTTTGAGATCTTCTTACTTTCCAGCCTCTCCCGTTCCAGCATGTTGAGAAAATCTGTGTTTCCGCCCACATTGAGCTGCATGGTGCGTTCAAGCTTGACCCCTCGGTCTTTGAAGAGTTGAGTGAGAACCCTATGAACAATTGTTGCGCCGACTTGTGATTTGATATCGTCTCCGATTATTGGAAGGCCGCGTTTCTCAAACACTTGTTGCCATCGCTTTTCTCTTGCTATGAAGACGGGGATGCAGTTTACGACTGCGCACCCTGCATTTAGCGCCTGTTCCACGTACCATTTGGTGGCAAACTCGCTGCCAACTGGAAGATAATTGAGGACAATATCCGTTTTAGTTTCCTTCAAAACGTGGGTTACGTCTACCGTGTGGGACGGATGCTTCTCTATGACCTTGCTTAGGTATTTTCCTAAGCCGTCGTGGGTCATGCCTCGTTGAACCTCGACGCCGAGCTTCGGGACGCTGCTGAACTTTATTGTGTTGTTGGGTTTCGTGTAAATTGCGTCCGCCAAATCCTTCCCAACCTTGTTCTTGTCGATGTCAAAGGCGGCGGTGAAGGTCACGTCACGAACGTGATAGCCTCCTAACCTAACGTGCATCAATCCCGGAACGAACTGGTTGTCCTTGGCATCCTTGTAGAATTCTACGCCTTGGACGAGGGAGGATGCGCAGTTGCCTACGCCAACGATTGCAACGCGAATCTTTGCCATTATGCTTGCTCCCAAACTGTGAGGGTGGCTCGTGAAGCTGCTGAAGTCATATGTAAAGAGCTAGTTGGCGGCGTGTAGGTGAAAACGACTCCGGCGTAGGTGATAGAGAAACTATATTGGCGGTCGGGTGAATCCAATAGTCCAATTGTCATACTGGTGAGCAGAGGATTGGACAAGGAAGAACGGGCATCGCTCTTACACGACGTAGATGAGTTCTGCAAGGAACTGAGGCCTATTGAAGAGGTCTGCTATGTCGAGCACACTTTCAATGAACAGCTGATTCCGCTATGCAGAAAGTACAACCTTCTCGGCATCCCAGTCAGAAAAGAGTATGGAGGCCGCGGAGCGGATTCGCTAACGTATGCGAGAGCTTTGGCTCGTATCGGAATGGAAGGAACTGGTATTCGAACGTTTTTCTCGGGCCACACATCCATCGGGCAGGTTCCAATCCAGAGTTGGGGAAACGAAGAGCAACGTAAGCGTTACCTTCCGCCATCCACAAAGGGGGAGAAAATTCTCGCGTTCGGTTTGACGGAACCCGAGGCTGGCAGCAACCCGCTTGAAATGAAAATGATATACCATGAAGAGGCAGGTAACTATGTTCTGAACGGAGTCAAGTACCTAATCTCTAATGCGGGTATCGCCCATGCCATCGTGACCTTCGCATACCCCAAGGCCGGAGGCCGCGTAAGCGCGTTCATAGTTGACACTGACAAGGAAGGAATTCTTAAACAAGATTTGACGACGAAACTGGGGATGTCAACCGTCAATACTGCACTCTTCGAATTGCACGACTACCCCGTGCCAAAGGAGAATATGCTTGGCAAGGAGGGAGACGGTTTCAAGATCGCCATGTCCACACTGATGAGCGGCCGTTTGAGCGTAGCCGCAGGATGCGTCGGTGTGATTGCCGACTGCCTAAATGAGATAGTGCGCTACTCTAAGGAAAGGAGCCAACACGGAAAGCCGATCGCAAAACATCAACTCGTACAGGAACATATTGCAATGGTGAGAACTGAACTGGACGCCGCAATGTGCCTAGTCTACAAGTCCGCCCGCGCCAAGAACGCGTATGATGCAGATCCTACGAACGCTAAGGTTCGCGCCTATGCTGACCGGTTGATTGCTGAAGGCAAGTTCTATGCGTCCAATGCGGCCTGGGACGCTGCAGATAGGGCGGTGCAGGTTTTCGGAGGGCGAGGCTTCTCTTACTTATTCAGGCCTGGCAGGCACTTGATGGATGTGAGGGTCTGTAGGTTGTATGAAGGAACGGACGAGATTATGAAACTGAAAATCGCGTCCGCCGTCTTGGGCAAAGAGTACGAGGCGTACAGATAGTCATCCTGCGGATTCAAGCTTTGACTTTACACATTCGAAGAACTGCTGCGTGAATCTGTTCGTGCTGCTCTGAATAAGGCTAGGGGAAATCTCACCTAACAATCCACCAAGTTCTGCGTCAGTCTTCCAAGACAATTCCGTTGTCCCAGAGTCTACTTCATTCAGGTCCATGGTTGCATCCAATCGAACGGAAACGCCCGCACCCTTACCAAAGGCTTGGAATCTTGAATGAGAGGGAGGTCGCTGGTCGAGCAAGGTGAAATCAAATTTGAAACTGCCACGAACGAAAGCGATTCCAACTTTCACGGTCACCGAGAAGGTTTTCGAATCCTTGACTTCGAGGTTTTGCAGATCTGGAAGGCACTTGGCAATTTCCTCCGGCCTCGATATGAACTGCCAAACCTCAGCGCGCGGCCTTTTCAGAATGTAGGCGCCTTCGAGATGCATCAATCGTCGTGTTAAACGAGAGCCGTTGGTTCATAAAAACTGTCTGAAGGCTTTAGACTACACCTTTCGCGTGCAGTTCTGAAATGCGATGGGCATCGTAACCCAGTAATGTGTGCAGGATTTCATCTGTATGTTCGCCTAGAAGCGGCGGTGGAGATTTGATGTCAAGTGCCGTCCGGGAGAACCTCATCGGTATACCCACCTGACTAATCATTCCAGCTTTGGGATGTTGGATTTTTGCGAGCATCTCCCTGTTCTTGATGTGCGGGTCCGCAAAAATTTCCTGCATTGAATAAACGGGGCCAACTGGCAGCTTAGCGTCGAGCAGTGCCTTCAGCCATTCTTCTCTCGTCTTCTTCGCGAAGGTCTTCTCAAGGGTTGGAATCAATTGGTCTCTGTGTCGCACGCGGTCCGGGTTAGTTGCGAACATTGGTTCGTCGGCGAGTTTCTTCATTCCAATTGCATTGGAGAATTTCCGGAATAGTTTGTCGTTGCCGATTGCGACTGTGATAAACTGTTTGTCTTTGGTCTTGAAACATTGGTAAGGTACAATACTTGGATGTGCCGAACCCATTCTTTCCGGGTTGTGCCCCGTCGCGAAGTAGTCCGCCGCCATATACGTCATCCAAGATACGGTGCTATCTAGCAGTGAAACGTCTAACCATTGGCCGCCGCCAAGCCGCTGGCGAGCAATAATCGCCCCTAGGATCGCTATGGTTGCATACATCCCAGCCCCAATATCGGACAAGGCGACACCGATACGGACCGGCGGGCGATTCGGTTCGCCGGTAATTCCCATGAGGCCGCCCATACTTTGGACGACAATATCATACGTCAGTCTTTCCCGGTATTGCCCGGTTTGCCCGAAACTGGTAATTGAGCAGTACACTAGGTTAGGATTGATTTTGGCGATTGTCGAATAATCGATCCTAAGCTTCTCCGTAACGCCCGGCCTGAAATTCTCGAGTAGAACGTCGCATTTTGCAGCAAGTTCGTAGAAAATATTTTTTCCAGCGTCGCTGTTGAGATTCAGAGTCAAACTCTTCTTGTTGCGGTTGACCGAAAGGAAGTATGCACTTTCACCGCCGATGAACGGGGGCCCCCAATGCCTCGTATCATCTCCTGCGCCCGGAATCTCGATTTTGATAACCTCAGCCCCAAGGTCGCCGAGAAGCATGGAGCAGAATGGACCGGTAAGAATTCGGGACGCATCGAGAACGCGGATTCCATCCAAGGGCTTAGGCAAGTCGATTCTCTTTCCTTGTTGCAAGTAACCTCAGATGGCGATGTAAGGATGCCCACGAAGGGCACTGGGGCTTCAATTATTTGCGGTTGGGGGCTTGGTGAGAATAGTTTTGCATACTAAGACATATGCACAATATCCTATCATAACCGCGATAAATTGGCAGATGAATGCTGAGTAGCCGGCTTCGGTTGTTGAAATCCCTGAAACAATTGGCAAGAGATAAGTTTGCCAAAGCGACGTTATGGCTGCGTAGGCTAGGCAACCTGCAAGGGTACTAAACCTCCGTGCATAGTAGATTACCAGGAGGCCGATGAACGAGAATAACGGGGATAACGTGGCTATCGGTGATGCTTCGACGCCAAGGTTTGCTATGAATTGGCCAAGCGTCAGCCCAAATACGGCTGGCATCCCGAAAATGGCGACGAAGGCGCTTGGCATTTTTCGATAAAGACTTGTGAATCGATTCAGGCAACAGAAATCGTATTTTTATTATTCTTATTAGCTACCGTTTACTTTTCGCAGAGTTCGAATATCCTTGGTTTCACGGCGGTTCTACGAGATCCTTGGCGTCGCATGCGGCTTTGTGTTGATTGATTATGGTTTCAGTTTAGTTGCCGCCGGATTCCCAGGAGCACGGGAGCTAACTTCGCAGTTCCTAGGCGCCAACTTTCTCGTGGGAGGCTCCGTGGCAGTTTTCATTTCACTCTATTACTTGCTTAGACCTGGTTCAGTGGCGGCGCCAACAGGAACGCAGCCCACTTCGCCCCAGCCGGATGTAGAAGAAGCAAAATTGACCGTCCCCCTTGCACAGCCAAAACTCTACCCCGAGAATTTAACGCCGCCAGTAACAATCCCTGCGACGCCCAGCCCGTCATTACCGAACTCCTTGGAAGTGCATATGGGAGACTTTACGAGGTTACCGAGCGGTGAATACGAACGGCATCTGTCCGGAGAGGCTTACGACATGTTCCGAATGGAGCAAGAAGGCGTTACCGTTTGGAGAGAAGATAGGAAGGGGATGCCCTCTGTCTATTTGGCGGGACCGTATGAGTTGAGCAGAAAGCTGCTGGAAGACGGTGTGAAGGATGGAGAGGAATTGAAGATCGGGTCTTTGAACCTGTCAGTTGATTCGATGAGAGACTTCCTAGCCGTGTTAGAGCGCCCACCGGAAAGCGCCCCTTCTGCTTCGAGTTAACCTGAGTTACTTCGTTAAGAGGGCACGTAAAATAACCGATATCACAACGACGGTTGTTATGGTGAATGCAACCACAACAACCTGCTCCTTAGTCATCTAGCGCGCATCCCTCTGGAATCGCATAACATGGCGGTCACGCTCGTCGTCAATGCGCTAGCGAACACTAGCGTCGCTAGTGCGAGGTGCGATGTAACAGCTATCGGAAGTGTCTTCGTGTTTACGGTTATCATCCCGAGAATGATTTGGCAAAGCAGCAAGACGAAAGTCAAAGTCGAGAGCTTTGTTAGCCTGCTCCTCCAGCAGTATTTCCTCCATGCAAACAGCATCGTCGCCACAACTAGGATGGTAACGGCAATTGTCCAAACCCTATGCGTGAACTCGATGAGTACGCTAAGCGTCAGCGCCGGAATCACTTGGCCTCGGCACAAGGGCCAATCGGGGCAGGCTAATCCGGAACCCGTGGAACATACTACTCCGCCGACGACTATCAGGACGTAGACGGCGGCCACTGTGGCTAGCGATAATTCGCGGAAGGCTGTGAGTTTCAAGGCCATGGGTCTCCGGTTACTCGTGGCCCGCGAAGCCAACTGAAAACCAGGTTAGCCACCAGAATAATCACGCTGATCCCTATGAGGAAACCCGATATGCTGGCTTACGAATTCGTCGAAGCTTTCTCCTCAGTCTTTCCTAAGATTCGTATTACTCAGATTCTAGCGGTTCTAGGAATACTGGTGGACTTGGCCTGGAGGGTCGCTAGCCGCAATTTTGTGCACCCTTCATTTATCGACATTCCCGCCGCTCTCCTAGTCGGCCTCTATTTGGGAAAGCGCCCTAGGGCGGTGAGGACGGACCAAGAGAAGAAGTCGAGATGGATTAGGCTGTCTTGAGAATCTCAATAGCGCCTCAAGGCGAAATACCCGTCAATAAGTAGACTCCGACGATCCCAGCTAGGACCAGCGTAGCCACGATCACCATTATGACCCCCACACGGAGGCCTTCATGTCTCGGTTGGAGGAATTTGATGTCCGGGTAGGCTTTCAGTATGGCTTGGCACAACAGCAGTGATACCACTGCTCCCGACAAGACCTGAAGAGAATTTATCGTTACGAGTTCCGCAAAAGCGGCGCCCACTCCGTACAACGGGGTTTCCACTGAAAAGTAGCCAAGCAACATCGCAATTGAGCCCGCTACCACACCAGCCACCTTGAAAGGAAGCCTCCTATTGTTTCCGATTAGGCCAGTCAGGAAACCTTCAGTCCCTTTGATGAAGAGTGTTAACGGCGAGAAGTACGCATAGCCCAAGAGAATGTCAGAGATTGCCGAGCCAACGCCACCCGCAATACCACCGAGCCTTGCGCCGAACAGCAAGCCTGCGAGCATGACCATCGCATCACCTAGGTTGAAGTAACCACGAGTGGGCGGGAAAGGTATGCTGATGACCATAGTAACGGCCGCCGTTGCAGCCGTCATCACGGCGGTGAGCGCTACCTCTCGAGGTTGCAGCGGCTTAGTGCCCAATACTCCTACCCGCACTGCTACCACCACATCAAGTTGAATTAAACTTCGCCCTTCATGAGTCAAGCCATGGGGCCTTGTAGCAATAGGCTCTTGGCCCAAGCGGACAGGTCTCGAACCGTTTCTTCGCTAACCTCGTGCCCCATTGGATACTCTCGATAGTCTACGCGGGCTCCGGCCTTGTTCAGCAGCTCCGCGGATTCACGGGCTAGGCGTACGGGTATGATTTGGTCGTATGTTCCGTGGGAGACGAAGGCGGAAAAGCTGCCGAGATTTTCTAGGGTGAGTGACAAGCCGGAGCGTTGCGGGATGTAACCGCTCAAGGCGGCGATTCCGAGAAACGAAGCTGGGTCCATTAACGATACGGCATAGGCCATGATAGTTCCCTGACTGAACCCTAGGAGCATGACCCGTTCAGGGTTCACAGGGTAACCCGCCCTGATTTCGTCTATGAACCGACGTAAAATGTCGAGGCTCGAAACGAATGTCTGAGCATGTGGCACTCCCTCCTGGCTTACGTCGTACCAGGCGAATCCTCCACCAAACTGGAATGGTCGCGGTGCACGTGGAGAAATGACAAGAACGTCAGTCAAACCCAGCGAACTCACGAGTGGTATCAAATCGTACTCGTCGGTTCCACGACCATGCAATGCGACAACAGCTGCATATCGCTCGGCTTTCTGGGTAGGATAGTAAACGACATGTTCGAGCGACGCTGCTATCGGGGAGCCTTCCCTCATTGTCGATTCTACATCTCTGGAAAGGTTGTTATCGGGCCTCGTGGGCCATAGGCTCGTTGGAAGTTATGAAGCTTCAGCCTTTTGAATTGGAGCGTTGGCAATCTACATGGGAACACCAAGTCGAATACAATCTGTCAGAGAGCGGCGTGGAACCGCTCAAGCTCCGCGAGTTGCTTGACGGCGACGCGTCCGTTATGCTCACTCAATCCCTAGGATACAGTCAAACGAATGGAACCGAGGAATTGAGGAAGACAATTGCGGCAACTTATCCCAAGGCGACGGCCAATGATTTGTTGGTAACAAACGGAAGCTCTGAAGCAATCTTTGTGGCACTCTGGCATTTCCTCCAAAGAGGCACCGAGGTCGTCGTCATGCTTCCAAACTACATGCAAATCTGGGGCTTGGCCAAAACGATGCAAGCCAAGGTCAAACCGTTTTGGCTGAGGGAAGAAGGCGGTCAATGGTCGTTCGATCTGAGGGCTTTGAGAAAAATTGTGAGTAAGAGAACAAAGCTCATCGCCATATGCAACCCAAACAATCCGACTGGCGCGGTTCTCGATGAGGAGGCGGTTGAAGGTATTTGCGAAGTCGCGAAACAGGCTGGTGCGTGGATCCTCTCCGACGAGGTGTATCATGGCGCTGAACTATCTGGGTCGGAGACTCCAACATTCTGGGGTAAGTACGATAAGATCATAGTAACTAACGGATTGTCGAAGGCCTACGGCCTACCAGGACTCAGGGTTGGCTGGGCATTGACGAGCAAAGAGTTAGCAACTAAACTCTGGTCTTACCATGACTATACAACCATCGGTCCGAGCGCTTTGAGCGATTACATCGCAAGGAAGGCCTTGCAACCCGAAATGCGAGCAAAGATCCTAGGGCGAACGCGAGAGATACTCCGTTCGAATCTACCAATTCTAACGAGTTGGGTTGACAAACATCACGATTACTTGTCATTCATTCCGCCCAAGGCCGGAGCTATCGCGTACTTGAAGTATTTCCTTAAAATCAACTCGACCCGGCTCGCTGAGCGACTCTTGCAGGAGAAGAGCACTTTGGTAGTGCCTGGTGACCAGTTCGGAATGGACCATTATTTGCGAATAGGCTACGGCTGTGAGCGGGAACGTTTGATTTCAGGCTTGGGACGCGTCGGAGACATGCTTTCGACACTGGACAGCCTCCCCAAGCTATCCTCCTAGGTTGCCAAGCCCCGTAGGCCAATTCAGGGGGAGAATCGACCGAAAGGTTTCAATTGGAGAAGACCGAATCCCCATTTTCAATTGTGAAGTATAGATAATGAGTCAACAGACAACGCACGTAAAACTAAGGTGTTTGGAATGCAAAGCGAAGTTCGACAGCAAGTATGACGCCTTCGACACGTCGGTCATAACAAGCGTAGGGCAAGTCCTAGAGAACTTCATCTTCTGCCAGAAAATCGGGAAACGGGGATGCGGGAAACGGGTTTCAGTCGTAGTTATCGATATTAGATAGAACCCATATTCGTCGTGAAATTGGCGTGGGCAAGAATATCCTAATTCTAGGCGGAGGCTTTGGTGGTCTAGCGGCGGCTAACAAACTCCGGAAAGGCCTCAGCTCCGAGCATACAGTAACCTTGGTTGACAAGCAACCGCTCTTTTTCATGGGTCTTACAAAACTCTGGGTAATTAACGGCAGAAGGCAAGTGGGCCAGAATCCCGGTAATAGAACTCTGTTGGCGAAGCGTGGGATCAATTTCGTCGAAGGTGAAGTAAGCGAAATTGACCTTGCAAACCGTGAAGTTCGAATCGGAACCGAGCGCTTCACCTATGACTACCTGATTATCGCCTTGGGGGCCGACTATTCGCTCGGCTCGCCAAAGGGCTTCGCTAGGTATGCTAAGAACATGTATACGGAGAGCGGTTGCGCGGAGATTAGGGATCTGCTTCCTTCGCTTAGAGGAGGGACGTTGACTGTCCTTGTTTGCGGGTTGCCGTTCAAGTGTCCCCCAGCACCTTACGAGGCATCAATGATCATAGACGATGTCCTAAGGAAAAATGGGGTCAGGGACAAAGTGAGAATGCAAATTGTAACCCCTGAGGCTCACCCACTCGGTATACTTGGTTCTGAAGCCGGAAAGAGGGTAACCACGCTCCTCGCAAGTCGAGAAATCGCCTACTATCCCTCGCAAAAAGTGAAAGAAATTCGACAAACGAGTATCCTAACTGAAGAAGGGAAAGAGATCCCGCACGATGCGATTTTCGCGATTCCCATACATGTAGCCCCCTCAGTGCTGAAGAATTCTAGACTATTGGATGAGTCCGGATGGATTCCGGTAGATTCAGCGACGCTAGCGACGGAGATTCCGAACGTTTATGCGGTCGGCGACTGCGCGGACCCCAAGACGCCTAAAGGGGCCATGCTTCCTAGGGCAGGCGTTTTAGCAGAAGAGCAAGGAAAGGTTGTAGCGCAGAATATAATTAACGAAATCCAAGGCGCCGAGAAATCAGCCGCCTTTGACGGTCAAGGAGTTTGCTTCATGGAAGCCGGAGATGGAATAGCCGCACCGCTTCGCGCGAATTTCTATGCGCAGCCTAATCCGGAATGGGGACTCGAGCCGCCGAGTGAGGATGGATTCCGGCAGAAGCAAAATTTCTTGGAGGACCGCATGAAAGCCTGGTTCGACTGAAAACCCATCGTAATCCAGAATAGAGTCTCCCCAATCAGTCCACGCAGGTGTACCCGAAGCATTTGCAGTCGAAAGCCCCAGGCCTAGTCTTCAGTGCACTCTGCATAATCTGGGGCAGCACGTGGCTTGGAATAAAGATTGGTTTAGAATTCCTGCCATCATTCCTCTTTGCAGGCCTTCGCTTCGCAACAGCGACCGTTGCATTACTCGTCCTGGCGAAGTTACTTCACGCTCGCATGCCCAGAGACCATTCCTCTTGGAATGTGATGCTGTTTCTAGGGGCATTTCAGATCAGCCTACCCTACGCGTTGGTATTCTGGGGCGAGGAGTTCATCTCGTCAGGTTTATCCGCTGTCCTGTTTGCCACCCTACCTTTCTTCGTTGCTATCTTCGCCCATATCCTCACCTCGGAGAAATTGACACGAATCAAAACTGCGGGAATTATCCTATCCTTCTTCGGCCTAGTAGCTATATTCTGGAGAGATATTGCAGCATTCCAAAACCTCGCCGGCCACTATTCTGTTCTGGGAAGCATGGCCGTGGTCGGAAGCGCAGCTTCGGGTGGGCTGGCCAATGTAGTTGCAAAGCGACACGCGCAGAAAATTGACCCCGCTGCCAATGTTCTGGTTCAGCATGCAGTTGGAGCCATCGCTCTGCTGTCTCTCGGCCTGGTCAGTGAATCAACGACTTCGCTAAATTTCACGCCCGTAGCAGTCGTGGTCGTCCTTTACTTGGGCGTAGTCGGCTCCGCACTTGGATTCATCGGACTATACTGGCTTCTGAAGAAAACTACCGCCACTAATGCTTCCATGATCACTTTTCTGAACCCCATACTGGCATTGCTGTTGGGTTGGATAGTGCTGCAGGAAGTTCCCGATCCGAATGTTGGCGTAGGCGCAGTACTGATCTTAGCCGGCGTTTACATGACTTTGAAACCGACCGGGCGCTATATCTGAGAAGTTTTCCTTCGTTGTTATCGTTGTGCTAGTTCCATCGCGAGGTCAATGTTTCGGGCTATCTCTTCCATCGGAGGTTCAATGCCTCGGTATGTCTCCACAATACCCACTTCAGTCCGGAGAAGAACCATGTAGGTTGGGTAGGCCGCGAATCTGAGGAGTCGCCTGAAATCTTGTAATTTGTCCCTAAACTGGTTATTCTCCGAAACGTGAACCGAACCGAATTGTACTCTATCGCCGTATTTCTCTTGGATTTGGTTTGCTAGTTTCTCAAAGAGCGGTTTTTGGATTTCACATCCTGTACATCGGTCGCGTGTTAAGGCGTAAACGTAGACGGTCTTCTCGTCTTGCGCCAACGACGCTAAGGGCTCTTTCTCTGACATTTTGGATTGGCGAAGAAAATCTTCGTACGTCAGACGAGTTATGGGCATACGGATTTGTTTGTTGAACCGCCCTATATACCCAAGCCTTCGCCCATTGGGAATACGGACGCAACGAACGTAAACATATCGCCCAGAGACACTCGGTGCGCTGCTATGAAACCAGCGTTTACCTCCAGCACGTACGTTGCCTTAACTGTTGGTGTGAAGACTGGGCAAACAGTAGGGCTGCAAGGTGGAAGGTCTTGTTCAAAGAACACTGCCTGCCTACTTGAATTGAACCATATCATATCTAACGGGAATTTCATCTCATACATCCAGAAGCTCCAGTAATCTTCGCTTTGAAAGACGAAAAGCATCCCATAATCTGGAGCCATTGAACTACGCCCCGACAAGCCCTTCTGCTGCTCAGCTGGAGTTGTCGCCAGATCCACACTGAGGACGACCCCGTCGATCATTATCCGAACTGTGTTTCGCGGCTGGAATACAAAGTAACCGACGGAGACTGCTGCGATCACCAAGATAGCCAAAACGACGATAGCCTTTCTCTTCAATTATTGGACGCCGCGTTTCATCTGGATAATTGTCGGTGAAATGTGTTCTCCTAATGAACGCTTTCATACGAGGCTATACCAGGTTTGTGGGGAAATCCATGCCCCACTGGGCGACCAACCTAGCCTTTCTTAGCCCCTAAGTAGAAGCCTAGGCTGAAGCTTCCACCAATCGGTAAGATTTGGCCTACAAAGGCGAGGGAGCTGACAAGGCCAGCTATAGCCCCGGCGAAGCCACTCCCGACGTCGGTGGAAAACGCGTTGAAGTTGACTGATATGACGCCGATGGATGCTAACCAGGTTAGGCCAAGCATGAAGAGGCCTGAAATTAATGCCAGAATTTTGAGAATTATCGTGGCGACTTTCTTCAGACCGTAACCTAGAAGGAACCCTAGAGTTCCCCCGAACCCGATCTGGGTCATGATTAGGGTTGCTAGCCCATTGGTGTCCACGGTCTAAACACGCAAATAAGCGTGGTTTGATTCTGAGGCATTAAATGTTCGACACGGGTGCCCGCATAAATCGCAGGCCAGCTGCTTGGAATTGAACATAGTCGTCGAAAAATAGGAAGTTGCACCAAAAAGAATGAATTTGCGTTGATCCCTGGCGCCGCCTCTCTCGCAGTTTTCATGGTCGCCGCGCTAGCCTTGAATATCTCTCCGGGCCCAGACATGTTGTACGTGATTTCTCGTAGCCTAGAGCTGGGAAGGAGGGCGGGCGTTGTTTCCGCGCTCGGAATCGGAGTTGGGACGTTAGTGTATACATTCGTTACAGCAATTGGGCTGTCTGCACTACTCGTCTCTATGCCGATAGCGTTTGAACTGGTCAAATTCGGTGGGGCCGCCTACCTGGTCTACTTGGGAATCCGAATGTTGGTGGCCAAGGCCAACGTCGAAGCATCAGCGCACACGCCTGGCCGAACAAGCGGCCTAACTCTTCGAAGTGTTTTTCGGCAGGGAGTCACGACCAACGTCCTCAACCCGAAGGTCGCGCTTTTCTTCTTAGCTTTCCTACCACAATTTGTTGACCGGTCACAAGGCGCGTTCGCCCTGCAGATGATCTTTCTCGGCTTGTTGTTTGATACATCTGGGACGAGTGTAAATGTGATGGTAGCTACGCTCGCTGGCCATGTTAGCGAGTCTTTGAAAAAACGTTCAGGTTTCATGCGTTTTCAAAAACTGATCCCTGCAAGCACTCTCATAGCACTCGGGCTTTTGATCGCAGTTAGGTGAGCAGAGGGTAGGAACAACTGCGATACGTCGGACTCGATCTAGCTGGGTCACCGAAACGCCCCACCGGGGGCTGCGTAATCGATGGAGCAATGAATGTGAAATGCGCCGTACTCCATACGGATGAAGAAATTATTGATTTCGTACGAAGAAGCAGAACCAAGTACGTGGCAGTCGATGCTCCGCTCGCGTTGCCAAAGGGCCGCCATTGTCTAGGCGAACATTGTCGAGGCCGCGCACACTTTCGAGCCTGTGACAGGGTCCTAACGTGGATGGGAATCAAATTCTTCCCGATAACAATAGGGCCGATGAGAACCCTCACGGCTCGAGGCATCTGCCTCAAGGAAAAACTGGAGCGCCTCGGACTCGAAGTGTTTGAAACTTACCCTGGCGCTGCGCAAGATTTGCTCGGCATTCCACGGAAACAGCGTGGCCTACCGGAGCTTCAAGAAAACCTAGTAAGGCTCGGCTGCCAGGGAGACATCACCACAAGGCAGTTGACAGGTGATGAACTCGATTCGATCAACTGTGCCCTCGTTGCCAAAGAGTACGCCGAAGGAAGCTACCTCGCGATCGGGGACCCTTCCGAAATCATGATGATATTGCCCAGGCTAGGGAATATGGGTAAAGCTCGATGACATCAGCGAACACCTCAAGTGGCGCGGAGCCAAGAAAAGTGAGCCCTGATGAATTAACCGAAAGTTTTGAGCAGCTTGGTCTAGGTGAGGGTGACTCGGTAATCATGCATTCGCCTCTCGACAAGATTGGCGCAGTGGATGGTGGTGCTGCGATGGTGTTACACCGGTTGCTGGGGGTTCTCGGTAAGGGTGGTACGTTGTTGATGCCTACGTTTACCTCTGTCACGAGGCATGCCAGCGCAAGTGAGAACTTCACGCGGCCCGGTTGTTGGTGCGAAGGGCATGAAGATCGGCACTTGCCGTTTATTCCTGAGCTGCAACCGGATAGGAACATCGGCGCAATCGCCCAGAGGCTATGCAGTTGGCCTTCCTCTAGGCGAAGCAACCACCCAGCTTACTCGTTCGTCGCTGTAGGTAAGCGCGGGGACGAGTTGATCCGGGATTACTCGTTAAACGACCCCCTGCTACCCATCAAGAGATTCCTGAAGCAAGATCCAAAGATACTACTTGTTGGTGTGGGTTTCGATTCAGTAACCGCGATTCACGTGGCGGAGCAACTTAGGCTGTATGTTAAGTTCGTGAGGGAACGTGCCCTCACATTCACTTCGAAAGGACGGACTTGGGTTGACATCACCGCGCTGGGGTGCAGCAATGGCTTTGAGAAGCTCAAAGCCCACATAGGCGGCAAGGATTCTACGGAGACAATGATTGGAGCGGCAAACTCCCAGGTTTACCAAATGAAGAAGTTGATTGAGCGCGCTGACTCGCTAATAGAAAAGCAACCAACGGCGTTGCTCTGCGACAATCCAGCTTGCTTGAGCTGCTCGTTAGTATCCAAGTAACCTGACACAAATAGGCGGAGAATATCGGATTACCGCCACCACCCAAATTCCTTTGGAAGCAACTTCGTCAGCACCCTCCCTCCTTGTTTCGTAACGAGGATATCGTCTTCGATTCGTATTCCCGTTTTACCTTGCATGTAGACCCCGGGCTCAATCGTGAAGACCATTGAGGCGTCAACCATCTCGTTGCCGCCAGGGACAACGTATGGTGCTTCGTGGACCTCGAGCCCTAACCCGTGCCCTATCCGGTGAACAAAATACTTGTCGAGCCCATTCCGCTGGAGGTGACTTCTGGCTGCGTAGTCGATGGAGCCCACGGTTGCTCTAGGTTGTGAGGCATTGATTGCTGCGACCTGCGCGTCGAGTACGTTTTGATAGAGGTTTTCGAATGTCGGGTCCTTGCCGATGATGAATGTACGGGTTATGTCGGCAAAATAACCCGAAAATGTACATGAAGCATCGACCACGACGGCCTCATTTCGCCTTATTCTCTTGGCCCCTGCCTGGTGATGCCCGTCCGCCGCCATCGCTCCGGATTGGACGAGCACATCCTGCGCTGATTCAGCACCGTTGAGCGAAATGCGCTCCGTGATCTTCCGGGCTAGCTCAAGCTCACTCATGCCGGTTTTCAGGAGGTCTGGAATCTTCATGAATGATTTGGAGAGAATCGACGCCGCCCGCTGTAACAGCTCAATTTCGCCAGCCTCCTTTAGCGCTCTAATCCCCTGAAGGACGGGCTCGGCGTTTTCGAGCTGAGGTTGTGAGTACTTGAGTAGTGCGTCAATGTACTGGTACGGTACCCTGCCTTCCAGCCCCCATTTGCCACGAATTCCGAGTTGCTGAACCGTTTCTTCAATTGCCTTACCAGGCCCCACTTCATCGTCCCAGGAATGCACGACCATGTTGATGGGACTTCTCAAGTACGGGCCTGATTCAAGTGTCGGCGCGACGAGGTGCGGGGGGCCTTCTTTACACACAAAGAACAGGAACGGCCTTTCAAAGAGAAATGAATTGACGTCAGTATAGTACCGTAAGTTTGGGCCGGGGACGAGAACGATTCCTTCAAGGCCACTATCCGTGGCTAATTTTCTTAGTTTTTCAAGGCGAAGCATGTATACTTCGGCGTGAGGTTGTTTCGGGGTCACCTTTTGATACCCTCGTGCATTGCGCCTGGTCTAGGCATCAGGTCTGAATGGGCGATGTTGTGAAATATGCCTTTCAAATTCGGATTCCATCCTGGAACGGCGTTCCTTCCCCATACTGCTTGCGGAACTAGGCCAGAACGTCAACATTGTATAAGACTTCCTGAACACGATTTAGTGACATCGGATGAAAAGATGGGCTTCGAGCAGTTTTGCCAGGGCAACTGTCGTCTTACTTTTGGTCACGCTCTCTTCCCTTCAACCAGCGATTTCCTCCGAAAGAATCTCATTCACAACCGTTGCTCATGAAGCCGTATCCATCTGGAGTAAGATAACGATTGGGATGGCGGACGCTTACTCCACAGTTGCTGAGCGCCCAATCGAAGACTGCTTAAGGCCCAACCGAGTTGATTGCTTTTCCATCCAACAGAACTTTTGGATCACCGATTCGCTGGGGAACTTCGTGTTATGGGCTCAGAATACGGTTGAATTAGCTAAACTTGCGAATCCGGTCTACTACGGAACCTACACATTCCAAGTTTGGAACAGCTCTACGGTACCCCAACCGGTCTTATGTGAACCTGAATCGAGCCGCACTACTTCATGCCGTGCCCCCTTCTACACCGACCTCGTTCCATTCCCTCAATCATTCATCTTCTACTCACACATCTCAAGCGAAGGCGCAAAGTACGCGCTTCAGATGTCCAACAATCTGGGAGCGATTACATGGGCAATTCCGAGCTCGGTCAAATGCCCATGTTACATCGGGACAGTCCTCGACAAATCGCTACCATGGGGCCAGACTCCATTTGAATTGGTCGCGGTTGGATTGGACAGTTCCGCAATGGCATTTTTCAGAAATGATACAATCGGAACCTTCGGGCCCATCCTCGTCGAATCCGCTGACGGATCCTGGCATAGAGCTTCAGTGGAGGCCATTCACTGCCTCAATTCAGGCGGTTGCCCAGGAATGTTGGCTACCGCGGAAACTTCGATGAACCTCGTGTGGAATAGTACAAGCGGGGAATTTTACTGGTCTGCAGTCGGATCTGATCAAGGAGCCTACGTATCAACAGTATCAGCCGCATCAGTCGACCCGCCACCGAAGCCCACTCCCAGCACCGAAACCTTCCTGTACGCCGAGTTCCGGTCTACGTATGCATACCTTACAATTTATGACTCAGGGGAAAGGGCCCTCGGAGTTGACCCTCAATCAGGCAAACGCGTCGAAGAAATCCCGAATGCGTCAATTACTCACAATTCTTCGGAAGACTTGCTAATCGTGAACCCAACCGGCGAATACGTTCTCGTATTGACGGCGGGAGGAAACACGGCGTTCCAATTATTCGTGAGCAAGGCAACTAACACCGGAAGTGTCTCGGTGGGACGACGCTATAACGGCACGCTGAATGTGGGCTATTCTACGAGTCTGCATATCAACGTCAATGACATGATCCTCATCCCACAAGTAACAAACCTGAGTACGGAATTAGCTCCGGTTGCTGGAATAATCCTGACGCTCGTCGGGCTTGTAGGGGTAATCGCCGCCGTCCTAATCCTTCGCCGAAAACGATCTGATGCGTAGTTAGCATCTCGTGCAACTCTACCCGGGGCTCTCGGGATTCCAGGTAAGGCAGCTAGGCCAAATAGCAGATGACGATTACCCAGAGCTTGAGGCTACGACGTGAATCGAAGGTTAATTGGTTCTACAATCCTTGCCGCAGTCATGCTTCTGTTGGGACTCGTTTGGTTTCTGCAGGGAATCGATATCTTGCCTGGAAGTGTAATGAGCGGTTCGCAGTTCTGGGAGTTCGCCGGGGCCGTGACATTCGCGGTCGGCATTGTAATCCTGGCATTTGTGGCGAAGAGTCTTGCGCGGAAAGAGTGAACCGCAATCGATGGCGACAAAACGTTTCGAAGTGGGCCATCATCCCTGTTAGCTTCGGATTCCGGGGAACTATAAAGTTAGAGAGGCAGAGATGGCTTAGGATTTCAACTACTCAGGCAGATATTACAGGCACAATGCGCACGGGAGGGGTGTAGACAGCCGTCCGAACTATCTTGATCGAGCAACTGTTATGAATTCCGCAGAATTCTTCGCATTTCTCAGATGTCCCCAGATCATAGTAACCGAAACCGCAATACTCACATAGGAAAATGATTCTCCCTTTGTGAAGAAGTCGACTTACCACTTCCCACTCACTCCGAGGGGCTAGGCTAGCGCTAACGGAACTAGCTTGCCGCTAGCGAAGAAGCCTTTGAGTCCGCAAGAATCGCATAGAGCTCCAAGCTGAAGATCAGCACCATCATCGTAGTATATGTTGAGTGTTCCTAAACCGCATCTCGGGCATGAATTTCCCGTTGTTTTATCCATTTCAACCAACATGTTCATTTTCGTTGGATTATGCTCAGTTGGGCATAACCAGGTAGAAGAAACACGCGTATAGAATTCGCGAGAGTACTATGAGCTTGCAGAGAAGACGCTCCTTGAAAAGGACAGGATGGCAGTACTCGAATCTAAGCTTCTAGAACGCCTTGTTAAGGAGAGACTGCCTGCTGCTGATCTGTCCGCAACGACCTTGATCTCGGACAGCCTTAGGAGAATTGGCGAGTACGCCAGCGATGTTGCGGAAGTTGTGCTGAATCTCACAGTGGAAGAAGCAACACAACAGAGTGCAAAGAAACAATGACGCTATGAATGTAGTGGAGTCCTATAGCTCACACGAATCGTAGCGGTCACACAAATAGGCCTCAAATCGGGAAAAAGCGCTTTGAAGGTGGTGGACGTATGAAGAAGGAAAAGCCAAGACGGCTGTCAGAAGAAGAAACTTCTACTGAACCCTATTTCTGGTTCCAAGAGTAGCCAAAATCAAACCGACTGATTCTCAGATATCTTGGCCTGCGTCTGTCGAATCGATTCGTTTCATCTTTTCTGCTGATGGCCCACCGGTCCAAAGTGTTCTTGTTGATGCAGCACGGCCTTGATGCTTGCGGGAATCGAGTTACTCAAATGGGGCCGTCAGCACTAATGAGTGCGCAAATCGCACAACCTTTTGGCTTACACTCCGTTTGAACAGTTGCCCCCATCCTCTCTTGAATCGTCTCTTCATCAAAAATACGATGAAATAGTCCCCGGTTTCTGTTTCGTCAATAATTCCCCCAGCCACGTTTCTGGCCACAACGACTTTGACGCGAACTTTGAGGGATTGCCTCCTCAACCACATTGCGAGATCGCTAAGTTTTTCCTCGGCTTTGTCGAGCTCATCGCGAGCCATCTATGAAGTCTTAGCTCTGTTCTTCAGAGCTTTCGTAAAGTATTTCCTGCCTTCTTCGATCAACAGCACCAAAGGCGCTAGACTGTAGAGCATAACCCAATCCATCAAAGTGAGCGAAGCAGTGTGGAATAAGGGCTGAAGGAATGGAGCGTAGACTATTGAGACGAGGATGGCAAGTTGCGCCAATAAGCCAGGAAATAGCCACCGGTTTCTTAGAGGGTTGAGTCGAAAGGCAGACTCGGAGCTTGTCCGTGCGGAGAAGAAATTGCCAAGCTGACCTGCCATGATGCCTGCTAGGACAACTGTCGTCCCCTTGGCGTAAATCCACGGATCATTGACTGCCACCCGACCAAAGCTCCATCCTCCAGTCATCCAAGTGCGAAACGCCCACAGGAGAGCCCCAATCGATACTATAACGCCAACATAAAGCGAGCGAAGCAGGACCGGAGCGTCAATCAGTCTGCTGCCCAGTCGTCTCGGCGGTCTTTTCATTACTCCAGGTTCTGGCGGTTCAAGGATTAGGGCTAACGATGGGAAGACATCCATCCCTAAGTCAATCGCGAGTACCTGTACTACTAGTAATGGTAATGGGACTTGGAGCAGCACGAATGCGACGAAGGTTACCAATTCTGCCCAATTGTGAGTGAAAACGTAGTACACGAATTTCTTCAGGTTATCGAACATGCCCCTTCCAAGTTTCACGCCTTCAACGATTGAGGCAAAGTTGTCGTCGAGCAAGACCATGTCTGCGGACTCTCTGGCGACATCTGTTCCACCGACCCCCATTGCGATCCCGACGTCGGCCTCCATCAATGCAGGCGCGTCATTTACGCCGTCGCCGGTCACGGCTACTGTTTCTCCTTCAGCTTTGAGAGCCCTAACTATCCGTAGCTTCTGCTCCGGCGTCGTTCGCGCGAAGACGATTTCTCGTTTGTCGAGCACCTCGGACAATTCCTTGTCGGAGAGTGCTGATAGCTCGTGACCTGAAACCACTAGATATTCCGGCGACGTGATGATTCCAATTCTCTTGGCAATCGACTCAGCCGTAAGCTCGTGATCTCCCGTTACCATGATTACGCGCATTCCCGCACTCCTAGCCTCAGATACAGCCGACTCGGTCATTGGTCTGGGCGGGTCAAACAATGCCGCTAAGCCGAGAAACGTGAGGCTGTTCTCGACTGCTTCCGATGCAAACTCGGTCATCTCGTTGGGGAGGACTCGCATGGCCATTGAGAGGACTCTAAATCCTTCGGCTGCAAAATCATCGTACTGACGTTTCACTGCGCTTTTCTTATCATCATCGAGTGGGACGGATTCATTTTGTAGGAATATTGTCGAACATCTGGAGAGAAGTTCGTTGGGTGCTCCTTTGGTGTATGCGATTAGCGTGCCGTCAGGTGTCCTATGAATGCTTGTCATCAATCGCCTCTTTGAATCGAAGGGGATTAGCGCTACCCTGGGGTTCTGTGCTAGAGCTTCGCTTACGTTGAAGTCACCTTTACCGGCGAACACTAGGAACGCGCCGTCTGTTGGATCGCCAAGCACAGTCCACCTAGGGATTCTGTCAGATGGCGCGTTCAGTTTGGCGTTGTTACAGAACGCTGCAACCTCAAAGAGTCTGTAGACGTGTGGTCGTTCGACGCTGTTAACTCTCCTGTTTTCGACAGTCACGAATCCCTCAGGACTATATCCGTCGCCAGTTACTTCAAACACCTCCCCATTGGCCCAGAGTTTCTTCACCATCATCTCGCCGCTTGTTATGGTGCCCGTCTTGTCGACGCACATCACCGTGGTCGAGCCAAGTGTCTCAACAGACGAGAGTCGTTTTACGACGACATTCTTCTTGGACATCGCGAGAGCCGTTAGGGCCAGGGATAATGAGACGGTGAGTTGGAATCCTTCTGGTACTAGCGATACCATTACTCCGATCGCAAAGAGGAGGCTGTCGATCATCCGCAGGTTGACGAATATCTTGGCCACAAGAAAGAAGATCGCAGCGACCAAGATGGCGACAAGAGAATTGATCTTTGCAGTGTAGTCGATCTCTCTTTGGAGGGGACTTGGGGGCTCCTTTATTTCGCGAGATAGAGAGACTATTTTGCCGAATTCTGTCTCCTTGCCCGTTTTGATGACGACACCTCTTCCAACGCCCGAGACGATTGTGGTTCCTGCGAAAACGATGTTCTGGTAATCGGTTGGGTTATAGACTGTGGCGCCTGGGGTCATTGTGGCGAAGCGTCGCTGAGGATCAGATTCCCCCGTCAATATGGAATTGTCAACAGAAACCTCGAACGCATTCGTCAGTCTAACATCCGCGGGGACTCTGTCACCTTCCTCTAATGCGATGAGATCGCCGGGGACAATCTCGGCAACGTTGACTTCCTTCAGCTGGTGGTCTCTCATCACTTTAGCGTTGGCCGGGACCAGCTTGGAGATGGCTTGTACGGCTTGTTCTGCTCGGTACTCCTGAATCAAGCTGAAGAATGAGTTCAGTATCACGACGCCGAGAATCGCGAGCCCCATTGAGGTCGAGCCAGGGTCTCCGTAGTACCAGCCGGTCGCGAACGAGAGCAGCGAGGCTACGAGTAGCAGTACATTGAATAAGTTCTTGAATTGAGCAAAGAACTTCTGTGCTGCGCTTACCTTCCTAGCTGAAGGAATGGCGTTCGGTCCGAATTTTCGGAGCCTTAACTTCGCTTGTTCGCTAGAAAGGCCTTCGGGGGTTGTTTCAAGTTCAGCAAGTAACCCCTCGGGGTCTGCGAAGGCTTCTCGGTCATATGGCAAGTTGTGCACCTATTTGAGGGGTATCTCATGCTTTGTTGCCCTTTCGTTTCCGAACCATGATTTTCGCTGCTTTAAGATTTCCGTGGGCCTAGTGGTGCACCACCACACGGTGAGGTGGTTGTTGTTCTTTCCTGGATGGTGTGATAGTTGCTTCACTAGCGTTGATGGGGTTCGTAACGTACGAGTTAGGGACCGCCGCCCTGGTCGACGCCTTGACGGTTCTTGTGGCGGCTGCAAGTGCGCTACTACTGATTCGTTTTCGCATCAATTTCGCCTGGCTAGTCCTCGCAGGAGCGGTAATTGGACTGCTGAGATTTGTCGTTTGAATCGGTAGCATTAGCGGTGCGCGCACGCTTGGAGGTACCCCTAGGGGGGGGTGGGTCCCTTCTTGGGTCAATCGGGGCTGATTTTGCGGTTTTCTGGTTGTGTCTGCAAGTGTAGTGGTACCAAATGGTCCCACCCTTCATCGGGTGGTCCCACCCCTGATGGAGGGTGGGGTGGTGTAGTTTTGCGGGGAAAACATGTTACTTTAACGCGTTTGAGATTGATGACGGGCGACCAAGGCGTGCCTGGCATGAGTTTGTTTAGCCCTTTGAGTAGGTCTTTGCAGTAGCAGAAGTGACTGTCATCAGAATTGCAAAGAGTGAGACGCTTATGAAACTTAGCCTGGCATCCGAGAACGCTGCCAGACCCCCAGCGATGAGTGGCCCAATTGCCGAACCGATGCCGTAAACGCTTTCGTAAGATCCAACCGCGACTCCTGCCTGCGTATCGGGAAAATGTCGTGAGATTAGGCCTATGCTCAAAGGATAGATTACTGCGAAGCATCCTCCCAACATAGCCAACACAATTAGGAACGTGTTGAAGCTTGGCAGTAGCACAATGATGGTGCTGCCCACACCAATCAAGAGTGAGGCCAACAAGAGAGCCTTCTTCTCGCCGTAGTGGAGGTAATGCTCAGACGTAGCATAGCCAACGACTCTTGCGATTCCAAAAGCAGTGAATAAAACGCCCACCAATATGGCACTGATTCCGACTGAGTTAGCATATCCGGGAAAGATTGAGGTTACGATGCTGAACACAACTCCGTAGCAAGCTACCAGAACGTACCAAGGCAACAGTCTTCTCATCACCTTGGACTGATCGGCGAAATGAGTGGGCCTCTCCTGTGCCCTGTCGTGATTGGGGAAAATCAGTGTCCCTCCTTCTAGCAATGCGGCCAGTATCAGGGCAGATGATATGACAAAGAGGTAGAAGAACCCGAGGCTCTGAATGACCAATCCTCCAAGCAACGGGCCAATCAAGAACGCGGAACCCCAGGAGACGCTGTACAAGCCCATTTCTCTAACTCTTCGCTTTCGCGGAGCAAGCTGCAGAACCAGGATTTCTGTGACTGGCCAGAAAAACGCCAATCCTAACCCTCCTAGCGATCGAACTATGATGATGTCTGTTACAGACCTTGAGAACGTAAGTGCAATCGTTGCGACGAAGTTGATCAAAATGGCCGCTGCATAAAGCCGGGAGCGGTTTACCCTGCCTGCAAGTTGGCCCACAAAAATTGGCGCGACCGCGTACGTTAATGCCGTTGCGGTTCCGATATAACCCAAATCTAGGAACGTGGCTCCGAACTGTTGGGCGAAAATCGGAACGAAATAGATGTACAGGCCGAGACCTAGCGACGCCAAGAAAACTGAAACGTATAGCCTAAGCCGGTCATCTATTAGCACCTGAGCATCCTTCGAAAGAGCGCTTCTAATGAGCCAGTCATAGTTTGTCACCTACAATTTGTGACTTACTCTAAAATACGATCTTGGCAACTCTCGGTAAAGGCGGGGTAACAAGAGTGGAAGAATGCTATTTCTGCGATAGGCTCTCGAATACGATGGAGTGGGGCGGTCGTCTCATCTATGAGGACGACTTGGTGCACGTGAATCGCCAAATCGATCCCGAAGGGCGCGGCTCGTTTAGTTATTTCCGCCGCTAATCTATAGGAATCAGTTGCCCATGACTTTGGGAACTCCCTCGCCCAGAATCGGTCTTTGAGAAATGATTAGAAGCGCGGGTCCGACGTGCTTCGATCCGGAAATCTGTTCGAGGCGAAAAGACGGGTTTGGTGCGGGGAGTGGGACTCTCGCCGAGTCTCGGTCTAATTCCGAGGCTCGGATTCGAACCCACGAAGCAGCCCTCATTCATTTTATGGCACTCCCGAACCGAAGCCGTACTAGCTCCTTCATCACTGGAGCTCTTTGCTTCGTCATCGGACATCTCCAACACCGCTAAGAATCACAATATGTAATAGAAACTGAAAGCGTTTTCGGAAGCTCGGCTTCGAAGAAGCTACCGTTGCCGCTGAATTTCAACGTTGATTGAGTACTGAAAATGACTTACAGGCTCAGGCAACCCGGACGCTGGATCTGATCAATTCTCGGAGTTTAGGATTGTTTACTCCAGTGTAAATGATATGCGTGTCGTTGAAAATAATCTTCCCCGACGCTTCGAGGTACTCAAGTATGTGTTTGAACGTTTGATACTGAATCTTGTGAGGGAGGCTCCTCCAGAGCGCCGTTCTCGTTGGATGGTCCTCCGATTTCAGAATAGCCTGCTCCACCATCAGAATCGTATCAAGTCGGGGTTGATGGATAACAGCCACCCTAATTCACTAACTAACTAACTGGTTAGCCATTATATAAGTTTGTATGATGACTATTCAATTATATCCGAAGATCTCGTTGTACTCGTCATGAGTCTTAAGGTCCAATACAGTCGGGCACACCCCCATCTGATCATGCTCCGTGAGCGCATAGCAAGATCGATAGCCTTCTGGATGATCGTATCGGTATAGGTTGTTCACTCCATAGCGTCTAACGTAGTGTCCGGGGATCTGCTTCTTTCCTATGCAGTCTCCCGCAAGCATATTTTCCTTCAAAACACCTTTCATATCGTCGATCCACCTACGGAACTTATGATCAGGCTCAAGTCCTTTCAAAAAGTCTTCCAGTTCCTTGGATAGAAACACAGCGGGAGAAGGCTTACGGACCATGCTAAGACGGAAGGCGTGGTTTGTCTTTAAGCCTGCTGAAACCTAAGAAAAGAATCGTGCATCACTCCCTATTCAGCGCAAGCCTCAATCGGAAGCCCCTATTTACCCGGCGCACAGCATTATTGAGTGACTCGTTCATTTTATCGCACTCCCGAACCGGACCACAATTGGCTTCTTCGGTCAATAGGACTCGGACGCAAAATAACGCTGATGATGAACTAAACCTTTAGGGCGATTCTCTGATTACCTTGTCTAGTGGCAATATGAACTTGATCGATTAAGGGATTGAAGGTTCTTGAATTTCACTCTGTCCATCAAGGCGTATGCGCACGATGTAAACAACCCTCCTTCCATGCAGTCGAGCTGCGATGTCACCCTGGATTTGGTCAATGCGAAGGGCGTTCTGCAATTCTCCAAGGAAAAAGTCGGTCCTCAGACAGAGTACGAAATCCTAGTACAAGATCATAGGAATCACTGATGCTGACCAGATGACCGTGAACAGGGGATGTCAGGACTTCGTCTTGGCATGCAACATCCTATTGGAACGAGTCGCCCTCTCGATTTTCAGGCTTGAGCTTACAAAACCGAGTGTCATGATTATCTCATCTCCAACCCCTGTGGTTGTTAGAAATACTCCAACCGGCAAGAGCATTGAAGTTCATGAGGAAGGCCACATGAGAGATGAGGTGCATATTACAATTGGTACACGAGAAGCCCTCGATGAACAGAACTTGGTGCGGCTATGTACCCAGCTTGCTGTGCTTGAACGATTTGTCTTGGACGCAGGTTCACCGATACCACGAGTCAATCTGATCAGCGCGCTCCATGAGTACGAAGCAGCCATGGCGTCACTGGATCGCCTTCTCACGTTCAAACACCTATACAATGTGCTAGAGTTGGTAACGAACACTGATGGGACAAACAGAGAGGGTTCTAGTCTAGACACTCAAATGGCAGCGGATCGAATTCTTGCATAGAGGTCTGCATTTGCTTGTCGCAACAGTTGAATGTCTTGATTCATTACTGGGCCCGGGCGTACGTAATTGAAGACAAAATCGATGGACGAAAGTAAACATGGTCCTTCAGTCTGCGACGGAAAAATTACCTCTCCAACCCCCTTCACCATCCGTGGTCCTCCCGGGTGGGGAGGAAAGAAGACCCACGTGTTCTTTACCCCCCACAGCAGGTCCCAGATGAAACCGCTGATTGCGAAAAATGAGGATAGAATAGCGCTTCCGTATAGTCCCACGTCAAGTGCTTTAGCGGCATCGCCAAGGTCTTTCTCCCAAATCCATCTGGAAGGCGTTTCGTTCATCCATTCACTAGCCTAATGTTCGTGGATTCAACGATGATGGACGTGGAGTAGATTTGAGAGCCTTGCCGATGCATGTTTCAGCCCTAGGTCTCTGAACCTTTGCTGAAATGATCCAACCTGATCTCGAGTCTGAGGGAATTGCTCAAGATTCTCCATCAACAAATTCATCGTCATGACGATTCCAATGTCGGTAACCTTCTTTAAGTCCCTGAGGTATTCAGCGAGAACTCTCCGTAGCACCTTCTTGGGTTTGAATAGGTCGCGGGGTCGGTAAATGAGAATCCTGCCTATACCGGTTCTGTTCGGATGGGCTGAGCCGATGGCGCTGAGAGCTTTGGGTTCGATTTCTTGGATATGTCGGGGTTCGCTACGGTGGGTGGCGCTTGTGGTGCGGGGAGTGGGATTCGAACCCACGAAGGCCTACGCCACGGGATAGCTCACCCGCGCACGTGAACCCTCGCGCCGAGCGCGAATCTTGAGTGTAGCGCGCGTGGCCAAGCGTAGACATTAGCATGCCGCACGCGTCCGCAGCACGCGACCCGCCCATTTGACCTGGCTCTGGTATCCCCGCACCGGGAACCCATACAAACCTCTGTGCCAAATTAAAGTGATGCGCAGACGCAAAAACTGCTTGGAACGGATAGTTCTGAGACTGCCTTACAAGTAGATGTTTCCGGACGCTTGGTCGTAACTTATGTTAATCTTTTGTAACGGGTAAGGGGCTGGCCCCGCGAGGACTCGTGCATTGTTGCTTGGGTCGTAGATGGCACCGTGGCATGGGCATGAAATGTCCTGCGCGCTAGGGTCAAATTGGACTTGGCAACCAGCATGCGTGCATATTGCGCTGTAGGCCACGAATTGCCCATTCGTCAGGTGAATCAGGAGCATTGGGCCGTAGATCGGGTCGTTCAACGTCAGCGATTGCCCCGACCCAATATTGGCAGCGTTCGCCAGCAGCCGCTGCCCTGCTTGTGGGCTGGGGTTCGATACGTACGACGGTGTTTGGGCCTGGGGCGAGAAGAACGCAACTTTGATCCATAAGAGGAATGGCAGGGAAACCGCGGCTAGCCCTAGTATGTTTCGAAGGAAGTTCCGTCGTTCCCTCTGAAGCCTAACCTCCGGCGCGGTTCTAACTGCGTCAGCTCTGAATGCCGCACGCGACAGCAGGGCCGGAACTTTTGGTTTCGAAGCGTAGATCGACGCAACAACGTCAGCTGAAACCTTTAGCTCATATTTCCGTGCTAGTGTCTCAGCGAAGCCTTGCGCATTCTCTTCGTTGGCCAACTTAATCATCCGGTTTGTGGCTTGGGCTGCTGCCAAGTGTCTCTTTCTACCAGCGTCCGTAGGCCGTTCAGTATCTTGGCTGAGTCGTTTCGGTCCACGCCCACGCTGATGACGAAGGCTCGTACGAATTCGAGTATCGTCTGCGTTTCGTCATGCGAAACGAATTGCGAATCTATTCGGTCAAAGGCTCTGTTCACTTCAGCCACTTGCCTAGGGTAGAGTTTCGCCCTCTCGGGCGGTTGAATCCTAGTCTCGGGTGGTTTCATCTCCTGTTTGGCTGGCTCTGCAGCGACTGGTAACTGGACTGGAGCTGGGGCAAGCCATCGCAATTTGGGTGCGCGCTTGGCTATTGCTGCGTCTATGCTTAGGCCCTGTTGCGGACCGGTCAGGAGGAGCGTGAGCCAGCAGAGAACGAACACTATGTCAGAACCGAAGTAGAACGGGAAAGCGTTCCACGTGGCTGAAAGGAAGAAGGTGAAATTAAGCATCAGTCCCGCAAGCGCTGCGATTCGGTAGAGAAATCCAAGCAGCACCGCGACTCCGATCAGTGATTCCCCCACCGCGACCATATACCCGAACATGACTGCATTTGGTGCAATGACGCCCAACAGGAAGTCATGGATCGGGGATCCCACAGCGTATTGAGCAACCAGGTGTCCGATGTATCCTGGTTTCGAGGGGTCAAAGTACGATGGGTCGGTGAGGTGTTGTAGGCCAGCGTACAGGAAGGTTGCACCCATGAATATGCGTAGGGGGAGAATCACGTTCGCGGGCAGAACCGCTAGTTGCCTCTTACCCGAGGCTTTCAATTCAGAGTTCGAACCCCATCACCTAATGCCGACCGGCTGAGCATTCAGTACTTGATAAAGACCACTCCGGCAGTCGATACCGATACCGTCACGGCATGCTAGTTGAATCTAAATATCTCCACGAAGAAATCCCGGCCTCTGACAGGAATTGAGGCTAAGCAAACGTCGAATCAAACTCCAACTCGCAAAAACGAGCGGTTGGCGGCTCACGGGCAGGGAAATTTCAAGAGCATTAGTGTTCGAGGATTTCGCTCAGAGCATTCGGTTCGTATCCCGAATCGCAAAGTGTGCTGAGTCGATGAATCATCACCCAAACATCCTAATCCGATACAACAAAGTCCGCCTTACGCTGACAACGTATGACGAAGGCGGCTTAACGATGAAGGATTTCAGGTTAGCCCAGAAAATCAACAGAATCGTGAAGTAGCAGCCGCGAACTAGAGAAGTTCAATCTCGATATAGACTTTCTCAGGGGTCTGAATCCGCATCAACCGTTTGAGAAAACGTTCGTTCGGGTCCACGTCGATCAAGCGTTTGTGGATCCGCATTTCCCAACTATCCCATGTATGTGTCCCTTCGCCACATGGGCTCTTTCGCGTCGGCACCCAAAGCCTCTTAGTCGGGAGCGGAATGGGCCCGCGCAGTTTCACACCCGTGCGGTCGGCGATCTTCATGATCTCGCTGCAAATGCTGTTCAAGCCCTGCGGGTCAGTGCTTGAAAGCCGAATTCTTGCCTTGTTTGCCAACCGCGTCTTCCGTCCTTCTAGGTGCGAAACAGCTCCCTAGGCCGGTGGGGCCAATAAAAAGCGTTCGCTAGCCGGAGTGGGCTTGAAAAATAATTTCGGGCCTGAGAAGCTTACGCTTTCTTCTCAGGTATCTGCGCTTTCTGAGTGATCTCCTGAACTACGCCGACCGCGATCGTGCTGCCCATATCGCGAATTGCGAACCGCCCAAGTTGCGGAATGTCGGAATATGATTCCACTGACAGCGGACGGAGCGGCTTTATCTTTACAAGGGCAGCGTCCCCAGTCTTTAAGAAGTCAGGCTTTTCTTGCGTGACTTGGCCGGAGCGCGCATCGATCTTCTGCAGCAGCTCGGTTAGGGTGGCTGAGGTGGTTGCCGTGTGCGCGTGAAGAACCGGTGTGTAGCCTGCAGCTATGGCGGTTGGGTGGAATACTACGATGATTCTGCCTATGAATTCGGCTGCAACCGTGGGTGGCTTGTTAGCGTGTCCCGCTACGTCGCCCCTGTGTACGTCCGTCTTTGCGATTCCCCTCACGTTGAAGCCAATGTTGTCTCCAGGGACGGCCTGTGGAATCTTCGTATGGTGGGTTTCAATGTCTTTGCATTCGCCTTTGGCGTTGGATGGCATGAAGATGATGTTATCGCCAACCTTCATGACCCCTGTCTCAACCCGCCCTACTGGCACCGTTCCTATGCCAGTGATCGAGTAAACGTCTTGAACCGGAATCCGCAGAGGCTTGTCTGTTGGTTTCGGTGGCTCGGTGAATCCGTTCAACACTTCCAGTAATGTTGGGCCCTTGTACCAGGGCATCTTAGGTGACGGCTTCACGAGATTGTCGCCAAGCCATCCTGATACGGGGATGAATTTTATCTTTGATGTGTCGTATCCGACGACCTTCAGGAGGGCCTCCATTTCCTTACTGCACTCCTTGTACCTCTCCTCAGAATAGTTTGTTGAGGCGTCGTCCATTTTGTTGATGGCGACGGCTAGTTGGGCGACGCCTAAGGTTCGGGCTAGGTATGCGTGCTCTCGGGTCTGGCCTCCTGGGCCGACCCCGACTTCGAACTCGCCCTTCTTAGAGGACACGACGAGTATTGCAGCGTCGGCTTGGCTTGTGCCCGTAATCATGTTCTTGATGAAATCACGATGGCCAGGGGCGTCGATGATGGTGAAGAAGACCTTGTCGGTCTCGAATTTCTCGAACCTAAGGTCAATCGTGACACCACGTTCCCTCTCTTCCTTGAGCGTGTCGAGAACCCACGCGAACTTGAAAGTCTCCCCAGCTCCGAGTTTGGTTGACTCGTCAGCGTACTTGGCGATGGTCTTCTCGTCCACGTTCCCTGTATCAAAGAGTAGGTGGCCTGTCATCGTGCTCTTTCCATGGTCAACGTGACCAATGATGATCAGGTTCAAATGCGGCTTTTTGGCTGCAGACATGCTTCATCTTTCCAATTTGTCTGATGATTTGCTAGTCAAGACTGGCACCCGTATTTAAGGGTTAGAACATTACGAAAGACGAAAAGTGCTCGGCCGGGGAATTTAGGAAAACCTTCGTCGGAATTTGCTTAACGCGATGCTAAAGCCACTCGTTCCATTTCATCTCGCTTTCTTACGGCGAAGCTTCTGTTGTCGCGTTGGGCGGCGTAGGTGATTTCTTCGGCGAGGCATTCATCAATAGTCCTAGGGTTGCTGTAGGCCGCTTGGCGCGCGCCGTCAGTCATGAAGCGCAAGGACATGTCGATTCTTCTAAGAGGGGCTATGTCAATGGAGATGGGGTACACGATTCCACCGTAAGCTATTCGGGTGACATCTTCCGTCGGGGCTGTGTTCTCCACGGCCTTCACGAGAACTTCTACCGGGTTCTTGCCGGTCTTCAGGCTGATGATGTCAAGCGCGTTTCGAACAATGCCAATTGCTTTGGTCTTCTTACCCCCCACCCTGCCGTGGCGCATCATGTTGTTGACAAGGCGTTCCACAATGTTGAGGGAGGCCTTTCGAAAGCGTTTATGCTCATGCCGCCCGCCGCTGTGCGGAAAAAGAATGGGTGTGACTGAGAGATATTTCTCAAGGCCCGGGTCTATAACTTCAATATTATCAGTGCTCCATTTCTCGAAGATTTTGATTTCCGGTGGCTTACGACTCATGGGCACAGACCTGATGTGAACTGAATTTTCGGTAGTCTACACTCGGTCGCCGTATTAAGCGTTAACGATTTGAGGGGAGGTGTAAATGGCGATGGCAGCATCCCCGTTGAATTGGCATTCCACGCCCTAGCGGTTTCTCCAAAACCTCCTAAACCCTGTTATCTCATCAGCGCCTTGGCGCTCGCCTTACGACTGCTCTCTTCCGAGCCTCATCGGGTTCGACGATGAAGAGATGAATTCTTCCCTTCAGAAGGATTCTCCCCTGCGCTGGCCCGGTGGGGCAGAGTCTCATTGTTGGCTTTGGAAGCCTACTAAGGTTAGGAGATGACTCTCCCTCGGGTTAACGGGTCCCCGCGTATAGCCGATTTCGGGTCACAGGGAACGGCTGGCTCCCCGATCCTCCTGCCATCGCCGGATGATTCTCAACTTAGTTGTCATATAAACGCGGCAGTGATGGCGCAGGAGGTTGGTTAGGCTCAAGCTGCGATGGCTTCGAGCATTATGCATGCTTCGCATAGCTGGTGCGGCGTTGGGTCGCTACATTTCTCGCATTGATGCAACTCCAAGAGCGGTACTGTCTCAGCCAATGCGTCCCGTAGCCTCTCGGTGGTCCTTTGCAAGGTGAACTTGCTTCCCGGATGCTTCTGCTCCAGCAGGTTAAGGAAGGAGCGAATGTCGTTTCTTAGGGCGTCATGCCCGTGTGGGCATTCGATACTCTGAAATTCAATCCCGCTCAAGTATGCGTAGAGAACTATTTCCTTCTCAGGTATGTCGCAAAGGGGCTTGAGCCGAGGAAGGAATTTACCCCTAGGGTCTCGAAGGACTGGGCCCGAGCGAACAATCCTCATTGGGTCGCCATGCAACATGTTCAGAAGAACCGTCTGTACCTCATCATCCAGGTTATGCGCGGTCGCGATTTTTGTGGCCCCAAGATTAGCGGCGGCTTTGTTGATGGCCTTACGCCTAAATACGCCGCAGTATGAGCACGGGGTCTGACCCATCTTCATTCTTACGATCTCGTCGGTCGTAACACCGAAGAGTTCACGGTACGATACTACGATGTGTTCGACGTTGAGCTGGCAGCAGGCTTTGCGAGCGAGTTCGAGGCCTTCATCCCTGTACCCTTCGATGCCTTCGTCCACGCTGATGGCGGTGAGATGGCTTTTGGGAAACCGCCCTTCCAACTTCACCAGGACATTGAGCAGAGTTAAGCTGTCCTTGCCACCGGACACGGCGACAGCGACATGGTCGTCGTACTCTAGCATGTGGTTGTGTGTGATGGTTTTGCGTACCTTCTCTTCTAGGGCTTGGCGAAAGCACTTGGAGCAGAAGGAAACGCCTTCATACTGGCGAGTGTAGACCGCGCTTCCTGAACAGAATGTGCAAGTTGCAACTTGCAACTGCTTAGAACCTCAGGAAACCAAACCTGAGAAATGAGAACGCAATATTCAGAGCAAGGATTGAGTAAGCTGCGAGATTTGCTGCCGTACGAATTTCCTTCCTTCTACTAACTCCGAATACGTTGAGGGCTGTATCTAGGAATTTATCTCCATCGAACGGGTACATGGGAAGCATGTTGATCAATGCGACGCTGACGAGGACGATTGAAAGCCAGAATTCCGCATGCAGAAGTATTGGAGGAAAGTCGCTTGAAAGGCCTGGGAGCTTTGGGTTGTAGACTATGTTATCTGTCAACCCGCTTATTCCGATGAGGGCATGGCTTGGGTTAGTTTGGTCCACGCCTGTTGTTACCGGGAAGCTGCCACGTTGCGTCCCAACAACAATCTCTTGCCCAGGAACCACATTCGACATGTACTGACGTAGGTCATTGATGCTCGTGATTCTTGTCCCATTTATGCTGGTCACAACATCCCCCGCTTGCAATCCGGAAGAATGCGCGGGGAGGTTCGCCGGGACCGAGCCGATGGCAACGCCTGTTGAAGCAACGGTGTAGAATGGGGTAATTGTCGCCGAGAAGTTCACCAAAAGAAGAATGCAAAGTACTCCGAGTACGGCGTTTGTGAACGAACCTGCCGCGAAGACCCGTAACTTTGTTATGTTCTTAGCCTGGTTCAATTTCTCCTCGTCGGGTTCAACGAACCCTCCCATCAATACGTGTGCGAAGAAGGCGCCGGTGGATTTGAGCGGAACGTGGTCGGCAAGGCTCGCAATTCCATGAGAGAGCTCATGAGTCACCACCACAACCGACAGGGCAAAGACAAGGTACGGAAAGGTTTCGAAACTCACGAAAACACCGGGGAGTGGGACTATGGGTTGAATCGAGACGGCCTGTTCCGTTCGATAGAAGAGGTTGAGCAGGTTAGTTACAAGCTGGTAGAAGATGAATGCCATTGCGCCTACCACAGTTACGACGCCAATGTTCCAGAAGGTTCGCCAGACCTTGGGCTTTGAATTCGAAATCCTCTCAATTACGCTGTTCAACCGCGTCGTTCGGTAAATTATGTAGAATGGTAGGCCAGAGACGCCGAACCTCTCCGCTTTGAACGCCCACCACGCAAAGGTAATGATGACCCATATCGCGATGTATACGGCGAAGAAGGAAAAAACGGATGCCATTCGAATTCTTCGGCAGTGAAATTAGGGTGTTCAACTAAAACCTTTCTGGTGCGCAAAATGCCGCGAATCATCGTTCTCTCGACATGTGGAAGCACGCAAGAAGCCCGCATGATAGCACGGGATCTGCTCGAAAGGAAACTTGCTGCCTGTGTCAACATTCTCCAAGTCAGTTCTTGCTACAGATGGAAACGAAAAATAGTGAAAGAGCGCGAATGGCTGATGATAATCAAAACAAACTCGAAGATTTTCCCAAAGGTGAAACAGCGAATTCTTGCTCTGCATAGCTATGAGGTACCAGAGGTCGTCTCTCTCAAAATCGACAGCGGCTCTCAACCATACCTCGCATGGCTGGACAGGGAGCTACTTAGCTAAGAGTAGTTTCACGGTTGGAACTTCGGCACTTAGTCGATTTTTTCTTCGGACGTTTGAGAAATTCGGGGAACGCTTAATAGGCCGCCGCAAATATGCGCGGGCCCTTAGTCGGGAAAAAACCATTGACGCCAGAAGAAGAAGACAAAGTCGTCGAAGCGCTTGAGGAGTTGCGAATAAACTATAACCTTAGACAGTGGCGTGTCTGTTCACTGATATGCGAGTCACTCGCAGACAAGTTCCGTTCAGTAGCCAAGACTGAGAGCAAGTAAACTGGGCTGCAACTAGAGTTCCTTCAGCCTCTTGTAGAAATCTATTAGCGCCTTAGTTTTCTCTTCAGCTTCGTTAAGCGTAAAAATCTTCATACCTTTATCGAATCTCTCGTAGAGAATTATCTTCTCCTTAACTAGTGGCTCAACAATTCTGGCGATTGTTGAAGGGGACAAGCCGAGAAGGTTCGCTAGGACTGCCTGGTTGAAGACACGCTGCGCCCCTGCGCTCTCCAAGAAATATTCCAGGAGCCTGACCTGCGCTTTGGATTGGAAGACGTCGCTTAGTTTCAAGGAGCTGACCGCCTAGCCTGGCACAACGCGAGTTCCTACCTGCTCGTTCCTTAACGCCCGGGTGACATTTGCTGGGGTTCGACCATCCAGGATTACTGTCGGGATCTTTGAGCGGGCTATGATGCGTAGGGCGAGGGGGTCCATGAGGTCGTAGGCGCCGGCCGTCATGTCGGCGTTGGACAGGATTTGTGTCAGTTTGCTGACGGTGACTTCTTCCAGTTTCTTAGCTTTCTTATCCTTGCTTGGGTCGGCAGTGAAGACGCCTTCAACATTTGTGGCGTTCACGAAGAGCTCTGCACCGACCGTTTCGGCAGCGATTGCGGCTACAGCGTTGGTCGAATGGCCCGGTGTGAGTCCGCCCATGGCCACGATTTTCCCGGATGCAAAGTAATGTTTCAACTCGCCGATGTTCACAGGGATTTCCGGGAAGGCGTACTCCCCCAAACCATCTACCAAGAGCCGTGCGTTTAGCCTGCTTACGAGTATGCCTATTTGATCGCATAGCGATTCCGAGACGCCCATGTTACGAGCGGCTTTGATGTATGTGCGAGCGACTCTGCCTCCGCCGGTGACGACTACGAGGTTGTATTCCCCAACCAGTTGCTTTAGCAGCTTCACGTATTCGTTAACGAGAAGCTTTCCGGGTTCACCTGGAAAGGCGAATCCGCCGAGCTTCACGACCGCTTTCAAAATTCAGACCCGTCTTCATACTATTTCCTGTGTGTTATTTGATTTCTGAAGCTCGGCGTGATTAACCAACCTATATAAAATCCCGAAGGTTACCCATGCGCGAACGTGTTTCCAATGTCGAATACGGCCATTTCGGATTCTGTGTCCCGTTTTAGGCTGAAACGGACATTGGAAATGCTGGATTCGAAGGAAGGGCGGGGCACCGAGCTCATAAGCCTCTACGTTCCGCCGGGGCGAAGGATCCACGAGGTGATGGCTAACCTGCGTGAGGAGTACGGTACGGCCTCCAACATCAAATCGCGTACAACGCGAAAGAACGTTATGGAGGCGATTGAAAGGGTGCAGCAACGCCTGAAACTGTTCAGAGAACCGCCGAAGAATGGGTTGGTTATCTTCTGCGGCGCAATTCCACATGGCGGCCCCGGGACGGAGAAGATGGAAACCTATGTTCTGGAGCCACCCGAGCCAATCAACGTTTACTTCTACCGTTGCGACGCGAAGTTTCACATTGAACCTTTAGTGGAGATGGCTACGGAGCGGGATGCTTTCGGGGTCATAGTCATTGATTCCACCGAAGCCGTTGTCGCCATGGTAAGGGGCCAAAGGATGGAGGTTCTGCGGGAATTCACCTCAGGCATACCGGGCAAGCATCGAGCGGGCGGCCAATCAGCTAGGCGTTTTGAGCGTATCCGGGAGCAGGCTATGAACGATTACTTTCGCAGGATTGGAACACACGCCTACGAGCTGCTAGTTAAGGTTCAGGGTTTGAAAGGCCTGATCATAGGTGGCCCGGGTCCGACGAAGCAGGACTTCGTGGAAGGGGATTACTTGAACTACATGCTGAAGGAGAAGATCATGACCACTGTTGACACGTCCTACGTTGGCGAGCAGGGCGTCGAGGAGATAATTTCCAAGAGCCAAGACGTCCTCAAAGGCGTCAGGTACCTGGAAGAAAAACGCCTCGTCCAGAAATTCCTGTATGAAATCGGCCACGAAACAGGCCTAGGGGTTTACGGGGAGACCCAGGTTAGGAAATTCCTGAACGCAGGAATAGTTGAGCTTCTCCTCGTCTCCGAGAAGATGAACATTCTGCACGTCTACACGAAATGTAAGAACTGCGGTGCCGTTGATGACTCGCTGATACCGCAAGCCAACCTAGTCAAATTCGAACAGGACCTCATGGCTAGTCCCTGCAAGAAGTGCAACGCAACAGCCCTCTACATCGAGAACACCAAAGACCTAGTTGACGAACTAATCGAGATTGCGGAGAAACAGAACGCCAACATCGCTGTTATATCGACCGAAACCAATGAGGGTGTGATGTTGAAGGATTCCTTTGGTGGAATCGCCGGAATCCTACGCTACAAAGCGTCTTAAGTGAAGCGTACCGAAGGGAAATCGCGCCTCAAACGTCGGACTTCCTTTCTGACCTTACTTGGGTCTTCGTTTCCAACCCACACCCGCGAAATCAATTCAGCTATTTCGCCCATCTGGGGCTCGCGCATGCCCCGCCGCGTTTCCTCACTCGTCCCAACCCTTATTCCTACGTCGACGATGATGTTTGCCTCTTCAAGCTTCCTAGCCAAGCGGAAGCCCTCGGCTTCGGATGGCACGTCGACTACGACCTGGTGGGATTGGGTGAACCCAAGCTCCTTTCCAAGCAGCTTGACCCCGTGTTCATCCAAGGCTTTTGCGAGTGCTTTGCTGTTGCGCACTACCTGTTGCGCATAACGCTTGCCAAACCTTTTCATTTCGTTGAGGGCAACCTGAAGCGCCGCAATGCGGTTCCAATGGGCGTTGTCCACGATGGCTGGATGAACAGCACCCCGGAGTTTTTCCTCGTACGCGTTTGAGAGGATGATTCCGCCCTGTGGGCCGAAGAAACTCTTGTGTGTGGAACCAATCAGAACCCCCGCACCCTCTCGAAGCGGATCTTGGAACTGGCCACCCGCAATCAGCCCTAGCACGTGGGAGCCGTCGAAGACGACTTTTGCGCCAACCTGCTGGCAGACTCCGGCCAGAGCTCTGACAGGGTGTGGAAAGAGGATCATACTGGCTCCGAAGACTACGACGCTGGGTCGTTCCCGCTCTATAGCGGCGTTTGCTCGTTCGGCGTCGATGTTGAAGATTCGTCTGTTGAAAGGAAATTCAAGAACCTGCAGCTCGTAGATTTTCGGATAACCCTCACTTGAGATGCCCGGATATCCGCCGTTGTCCTTTCCCACAACCATGATCTTGTCTCCACGCTTTGCCAACGCGGTTAGGGCGATCATGTCTGCGGAGTGGCCTGAGATGGGCCTAACATCGGCGTACTTGGCCCCGAAGACCTCTTTCGCTAGGTCCTCGGTTTCGGCCTGTATCTGGTCAGTGTACCTTGTTCCCATGTAGTAGTGCTCGTGGGACGTGTACCTATTTGCGAGGTCGCAGCTGAGCATTTGGCGTACTGCGGGGCTGGAGAAATTCTCTGAGGGAAGTAGGTTTAGGCAGCTTTTCACTCGCCAATCTTCATGCTGGCGGAGCAACTTCTTCAGGCGGGATGGGACGGGAACTCTTCCCATGTTGGGATGGCGTTTCAACGAAGCATCCCCACACGGTGAGATGCAGTCGCCCCGATGATTAGACGCGTCTGCCGCGTCGACCGCCGGGCCGGCGTGTACCGTCATGGGGGACCGGTGTGACGTCCTCGATTCTGCCGATCCTGAAACCTGATCGTGCAAGCATTCTAATCGCAGCTTGCGCACCAGGGCCTGGGGTTCTCGCTTTGTGCCCACCGGGAGCCCTAACTCTGATGTGAAGGGATGTGATCCCCCTGTCCTTCGCTACCCGGGATGCCGCAGCGGCAGCCTGCATTGCAGCGTAAGGCGACCCTTGAAGACGGTCCGCCTTCACATGCTGCCCCCCTGCGCTTCGTGATATGGTTTCAGCGCCGCTGAGGTCGGTTATGTGAACTAGAGTATTGTTGAATGAGGAATAGATGTTGGCTATACCCCAGCGTTGAGGTATCTTCTTCTCGGACAGTGATCACACATCCACGTGAACTTTCGAAGTTGGTCAACCCAGTTCGCCATATTTAACTTTGGGGCGAATACACTGAAAGAATTCTGAGAAGTTTTGTGGTGGAGCTGGACGATAGGCGAATTAGGATTTGTAGGAAGGTTAGAGCTGAACACTGTACCGCGCCAGCTGTCCACTCAGGACCCTGGTGAACTCCTCAACGACCTTCCTCTGCTTCTCCTTAATTGAACGCTCCGAATAGAACGCACTGTGTGGCGAAACTATGATGTTGGGTAAAGCGAACAGTGGATCTGAAGGGCTTGGCGGTTCCTCCTCAAGGACGTCTAATGCGGCGCCTGCGATCCAACCCTCCTTTACTGCTCTATAGACAGCCTGCTGGTCAACAACTTTCCCACGGCAAGTGTTTACGAGGTAAGCTGTCTTCTTCATTGTGCGCAGCTGCGGTTCCCCGATCATATGGTAAGTTTCTGGGGTTAGTGGAACCTCAAGGTTCACAACGTCACTCTCCTTGAGCAGAGTCCCGAGATCTACTGCTTCAGCGCCGAAGATTTTCTCGCGCCCTAGCGGTATGTATGGGTCGCATTCTAAGACCCGCATCCCAAACGCGTGCGCTCGCAGTGCGACGACTGAGCCTATCCGCCCAAGCCCGATGATTCCAATCACACTGTCCCGCAGAGCCTTCGTGGGCCTGAGGCGGGGCCAATCCCAAATCCCACCTTTCACATCAGAATTTCCCTGGAACAGTTTCCTCATGAGCGCAAGCGCCATTGTTACGGCGTGGTCCGCTACCTCTTCTACGCAGTAGTCAGGCATGTTCGAAACGCTGATTCCACGTCTCTGTGCGGCCGCAATATCGACGTAGTCATAGCCGGTACTGTAAAGTACGATGGCTTTGCACTTCGGCAGCTGGTCAATCGTATTTCCGTCTATGGGCAATAGGTCTACGAATACCCCGTCGGCGTCCTTTGCAATCTTAACCAGTTCATCGCCATTGTTGCAAGCTTTCATAACCACATCAAAATGCTCAGCGAGCATGTCGCGCAATTCTTCGATGGATTCGTCCACAGAACCCATGGCTATCTTCAACCGAGAAGGACTCGTTCCTCTCACCACATGCCGCGCTCTTCTACAGAGAAGCCTATCAGCGTTGTTATGACAGCAATAGCATCTGCGCCGAGGGCATGGGCAAGTCTTGCCAAAACTTCAAGCGCACGATTCTGACAAAACCGCATACGTAATTAACTTTCCGCGGACGTAGGCTAATTGAAACATGGGCAGATGGCCTTACCTTGAAGAATTTGCGAATCCGGCCCGCATCCCCCGCAGACCTTCCGGGCATTTGCCTGATCGAAGATAATTCATTCTCTGACCCATATCCCCGTTACCTCCTTGAGAGACTGCTGGAGGAAATTGGGAACGGTTTCTTAGTGGCGGAGGAAGCGCCTGACAAGCTGGTCGGATATTGTGTCTCGTCTATAGAAGGAAGAATGGCCCATCTGATTTCAATCGCTGTTCTCACGGAGAGTCGCAGGAAGGGCGTGGCGAGCGCGCTAGTACGGGACCTCATCGAATACTTAGAAGCGCGCAGGGTCGATGAGCTCTGGCTTGAAGTGAAACAAGGGAACAAGGAGGCCATCAGACTCTACGAGAAATTCGGGTTTGCAAAGGTCATGATTTTGGAAAACTACTATTCAGACGGTTCACCAGCTCTCCGGATGCGAATGAGCTTGAAAAAACAGGTTCTGAAGGTCGTACGTAACCAAAGGTAGTGACCTAATGAACTCTAGATTCTACCTTCTCGATGATAATGAGATTGAGTGGGAGGGGAAACCTTGCGTTAGGTTCTGGGGCGTAGACGAAAAGGGCAAGAGAATTTGCGTTCTTAGCAACCAAATAATGCCATACTTCTACTTTCTACCCAACGAGCAGGACAACCTCGAGACAAGTAGGCAAAGGATCCTTGAAGACAAGAAGCGTTTTCCAAAAATCCTCAGCGTTTCGATTGAAACCAAGAAGCTCCTCGGACAAGAACGCAGGGCGTTGAAAATAACCTGCCCAGAGTCTGATGTCCGATCAAGCTACTCGAAGGAACTGCAAAAGCTCCTCGGCAAGGGCGAAGGCTTTGAGAGCGATCTCAGGCTCTCAGCCAGGTACATAACCGATCTAATGTTGACGCCATGCGGCTGGAACGAATGTGAAGTCAGTAAATCGACACTCGACGGCCCGTACGATGCGTACATAGCCACAGAAGTTCCTCGGAGTGTTGTCGACGACTCGGTTCCCAACCTCCGGATTCTCGCATGCCACACGCTGACTGCTGGAATGAAAGGGTCAGCGAAACCGGAAAGGGACCCAATACGGGCGATAACTGCAGTAACTAACTCGGGAAAGTCAACGACTCTTGTCTCCGGAGAAGGGAAGGAAGGTGATGTCAACGTCCTGAAGGACTTCGTTGAATTCGTAAACACCTTCGACCCCGACATCATCGTTGGCTTCGAAAGCAACACGCAAGACTGGCCATACATAATTCAACGGTCAAAAGTGCTTAAGCTCAAGGTTTCCGTGGGGCGGGATTCGAGCGAGCCCCACACAAGCGTCTACGGCCACGTATCAGTAACGGGCAGGGCAAACCTAGACCTATCCGATGTCGCAGGCGGCATCCCTGAAATCAAAGTGAAAACGCTCGAGAACGTTTCCAAATACCTTCAACTTCCCTCCGCAGGAAAGTTAACGACAATCGAAGAATGGGACAGGTACGGCTTGTGGACGGAGGAGGCGGGGAGGAAAAGACTGCTGCAGAACGGACGGATGATGGCACAAGCCTCACTGGAACTGGCTGAGGCGACGTTGAATTTTCCAATGCAGCTTTCTGCTTTGACGGGCTTGCCCCTTGACCAGGTCATGGCGGCGGCCGTTGGATTCCGAGTTGACTCGTACTTGGTCCGGCAGGCGAACCGAATTGGGGAACTTATACCTGCAAGGAACGACCAACCATACTTCACCTACCGGGGAGCAATCGTGCTCGAGCCCAAAACCGGGCTCCATGAGGATGTTGTCGTACTAGACTTCGCTTCCATGTACCCAACGCTGATGGAGAAGTACAACCTTTCACCAGATGCACTAGTCAAACCTGGGGAACACCCTTCAGAAGACTCGGTCTTTGTCATTCCCGACGTACAACATAAGTTTCGGAAAAAACCCGACGGGTTCTATCGAACCGTTCTCTCACAGCTAATTGATGAGCGGTCCGAAATCAAAGCTGAGTTGAAAGTAACTGGCTCAGCTTCAACTCGGAGCAAAGTTCTGAAGGAACGTGAACGGGCCTTGAAGGTGATTACGAACGCATGCTATGGCTATGCTGGATGGGCGGGAGCCCGTTGGTATGCAAGGGAAGTTGCAGAGTCCGCAACCGCCCTAGGACGGGAAACGATTACGAAGACCATAGCAAAAGCTGAATCCCTGGGGCTCACAATAATCTACGGCGACACAGACTCCCTCTTCGTCAAGAATGAGCGCTCGAAGATTGAACAACTTCTTGATTGGGTTCACAAGGATCTCGACCTGGAGATCAGAGTTGAGCGAGAGTACCGACGAATCCTATTCACGGAGGCGATGAAGCGATACGCCGGGCTACTTACGGACGGAAGCCTAGACATAGTCGGCTTAGAAGTTGTTCGCGGCGACTGGTCTGAAATCGCAAGGAAAGTGCAAGAAGAAGTTCTGGAGAAAATACTCCAAGACCAATCACCTGAGAAAGCTGTTGAAGCAGTGCGGGCGATAATCCGCAAACTGGAAAACGGCGAAGTCCCAATTGCTGAATTGACTATTCGAAAGACATTGACCAAGCCGATCGAAAAGTACGCTGTCAGGGTGCCCCATGTCGAAGTCGCAAGGAAACTCTTGAAGGATGGTTGGACTCTAACCGTCGGTGACAAGGTTGCCTACGTCATCGTAAAGGGATCCGGCAAACTATTCCAGAAAGCTAAGCCCTACAATCAAGTGAAACAGGGAGAAGTCGACAAGGAGTACTACCTGGAAAACCAAATCAAGCCTGCAGCGATGCGAATCCTAGAACGATTCGGCGTGAACGCCAAACAATTGGAGGTTTAGGCGGTCGGTGGACCAGCGACTTCCGGGAGGGTCATAATCTTAACGGAGGTTGGTCTACGTGCTAGGTCCGCAATTCGGTCACCCACGATCAGCTTGACGCCCTTTTCTTCGGCCAAATCTACTAACCTCTGGGTAACCACTCCGTCGAAGACAATCGTATCAACGCCCTGATAGTCACCGAGTTTGCTAGCAAGTTCACTCACAGGTAGCCTAGCGAGCTCGCCCATATTCTGGTCAAGCAATACCCCCTCTAGGGACCCGCGCAATTCGCGGGCTTTGACCACAACGTTCTGGGGGAGTTGTGGGGGAGGTGCCCGTGGAACCGGAATTGGTGCTGGGCGCGTGCCCGGAGGCCTTCCAGATTCGACCGGCACTTTCTCGCGCAGGGCCTTAATGATTTCCTTCGGTACGAGGTCTTCGACCTCCTTCCCCAAAGGCGCTCGTGCAACATAGTCAACGGGCGCTACCTGCATCAACTCCTTCAGGATGAGATCTCCACCCCTATCGCCATCTAGGAAGGCTGTCGTTTCCTTAGTCTTGGAAAGCTCGATTATCGTTCGGGGGATCTTCGTTCCTTCAATCGCTACCGCGTTCCTAATTCCGCATCGCAGAAGGTTGATGATGTCTGCCCTACCTTCCACGAAGATTACGTCTGCGCTAGTGGCAACGTCGGGGCCTGCGGGGAGATGGTCCGTCCCATATTCAGCGACGTCCGCTGACCGTATCACTGCTGATACTTCTTTGACCATTTCCTCTGTGCTTGGCGATTCTTCTATGACCCAGGTGCGTAGGATATCCTTCGCCTTGTCAAGAATTACCTTACGTTTTTCTTCCCTGATGTCAGCGACTTTATCTAGTGTTACCTTGGCGATGCATGGGCCTATTCGGTCTACGCTTTGGACCGCGGCCGCAATGATGGCTGTCGAGGTCTTGTCAAGGCTCGACGGGATGGTTATTACTCCAACTGTCTTATCCTGTTTGGATTCTAGTTGAATTTCTATGCGCCCGATTCGACCTGATTTTTGAAGCTCGCGTAGGTCCAGGTCCGGACCAAACAATCCTTCTGTTTGACCGAATATGGCGCCTATCACGTCAGGCTTCTCTACGACGCCCTCCACTTCGAAACGGGCGACGACCATATACTTTGTCGTAGGTGCATACTGTGAATTTGCTCCCAATTACTCGTGAACCTCCTAATTTGCTCACGTTTACGAAAGTAAGTGACATGAGCATCCGAAACGTACCATCGGAAGTTCCCAATATAAACTGTGTGCACTCGAACGAGTTCGAAATCCATGAACACGTATTACCTGGAAAACATCTTATTCAGACCTCGTTCTGTCTCAGAACTGGTGTCTTAGACTCGTGACAAGAATCGGAATTAACGGGTTCGGAAGAATCGGCCGCTGCTTTTTCAGGGCTGCCACAGAGGCTGGTTTGCAAATAGTCGCTGCCAACGACATAATGGATCCGAAGACGGCCGCTCACCTCCTCAAGTACGACTCCGTGTTCGGTAAGATGCAGAACACCATTAATGTTGAGGCTGACGGTTTCAAAGTCGATGGGAAGGAAGTTAAAATTCTTTCAGTTAGGGACCCCGGCGAGATTCCTTGGTCCAAGTACGGCGTCGAGATTGTGGTCGAATCCACCGGACTGTTCACAAACAGGGAGATGGCTGCGAAGCATATGATAGGCGGAGCTAAGAAAGTGCTGATTTCGGCCCCAGCCAAGAACCCTGACATCACGATTGTCCCGGGCGTCAACCTGGACAAGTACGACCCGAAGAAACATGATGTTGTTTCACTTGCATCCTGCACTACAAACTGTGTAACGCCAGTAGTCAAAGTGCTAAACGATGCGTGTACGATAAAGCATGGTTTCATGACCACGGCCCACGCGTATACTGGCGACCAGCGACTTCAGGACCTGCCCCATAGCGATTTGAGGCGGGCTAGAGCTGCAGCTCTCTCGATCATCCCGACTTCCACAGGTGCCGCCATCTCCACAACCGAGGTAATCCCTGAACTGAAAGGCAAGATTCACGGCGTGGCGCTGCGCGTTCCGGTCCCAGACGGGTCGATTGTCGACTTTGTCGCTGAAGTAGGCCGTGACGTAACCGTCGACTTCGTGAACAAGGCATTCCATGCAGCGGCGAACGGCCCGATGCAGCATATACTCGAATACTCCGAAGAACCGTTGGTTTCCGCCGACATTATCGGGAACCCGCATTCAGCCGTCTTCGATTCACTCACAACAATGGTTCTAGAAAACAGGCTGGTCAAAGTCTTCGCATGGTACGACAACGAGTGGGGATACTCGAATAGGCTTGTAGACATGGTGCAAACCATGTCAAAATACCTCTGAGGCGTGTGAGGAAATCGGTCGGGCGATTAACTCGCCTGACATGATTCACTTCTGACCGTGCTTGACATGTTTCCTTACGAGTAAGTACAACGCGATTGCGGCTATGAAGACAAGAGGCACTATTGCTTCTGATATGATGTTTGATGAAGAATTCTGTGGGATTTGTGAAGTGGCAGATTGTGGAGGTTGGGGCATCTGGAGTGAATTGGTCGTTGGAGGGTATGAGGTGTAGGGCGTAAGACTGACTTGCGTCGTGGTATTAGTTGCAGGAGTACCGTTCATCGTAATTGTTGCAGTTGCGCCGTTGATAGTCGCAGGGTTGCCCCAAGCGACGAGAAATATGAAATATTTCGATCCGGTTGTGAGATTCTGGTCAGCCTCAAGGCTGGTCGCATTCCAATCAGCGAGTATGCATCCATTTGAGGCTAGGTCCTGAACTTGAAGATGTTCTCCGCACGGAATGTAGTTGAGAGTTTGAAATATGTAGAAATCCATCGGCACGGCCGAACGGAAGCTTATGTGAACTGGTCCCGTGAACGGGATGACAACCGAATCCACGCCACAATAGCTGCCTGTTCCCAGTGGGTAGATGGTAGTTAGAGTCGCCGTCGTCGTCGAACTATCCTTTGGGGCAGAGCCGAGGGATGCTTGTATTCCACATACCGAGGCCACGACTAGAATGCAGGCCAGAAGAATGTTGAATCGCATAATCAGCTAAGTTTAGGATTTGTGGATCGTAATAAAACAGTTTGCATCGATATCTAATCAACAGAACTTCAAATTCACCTTGTCCTTCGGAACCGGCCTCGCTCTTTGTCCCGTCGAGACAGGTATGGTGTTTCATATTCCCGCCGGACCGATGGAGGGCCGAAAAATACTTCGGCCCAAAGCCGACTGTGGAGTTTCGGCAGTTCTTCGATGCTGCGAACCTCTGACCTCGTTAGTGCACGCAGTTCGCGCCATAAGACTAGGTTTGCGTGAATCTTCTGGTAATTCAAGCTGCGAGCCAGACGCTTCGCCAAGGACACGCCTTCGCGGTCAAAGTCCGTGAGAACTATTAGCTTTCTCCCAGCGTCCAGCTCTTCAACGAAACCTAGGGGATTCTTTCGGCTGCTCTGCAAACAGAGTATTGTTCCTGGGATTCCCATATTACGAAGGGAGTCTCGGTCGCGAGTTCCTTCAACTACGATGATGCCCCCTTGTTCCGACTCGTGGGTGACTCTTTGAATGAGTTTCTCTAGCCGATCTAGCCTAACTTCGGCTGGGGCGCGCATTTCGAGTTGTTACCTTGTAATTTCTATCTGTTCCATTTTGTGAAGTAGCTCGGGATGTTTCTCGAATTCTTCTCTAACTGGTTCGAGGATTTTGATGAGGCTTTCCGCTACTGAGACCTTAAGGTCTTGGGGGTGAATCTTCCCCGCGCGGTATTCTGATTCCAGCTCCCTATACGTGGTGAAAGTCGCGGGGCCACCGTACTTGCTCGGCCTATCCAGCGAAACTGAATTGGACCACGGAAAGATGATGTGGCGAGCGATTTCGAGGACTGGATTGTTCTCTGTCTCCTTCTGGGGGCAGTAGGCGCCTTTGAGTTTGTGTTTGATTGCTTCTGGTTCATCGTGGACGATTATCCCGCTCTCCGTGATGCTCTTTGACATCTTAGAGGAGATTTGGGAGCTAACGTCTCGATTTTCATCGAACTTGGCCGTATCCATCCTTTTCGCCCCTGCTAGCCCTATGAGCAGAGGTGTGTGCAGACTCGTTGGTTTCGGCCAGCCTAGCTTGTCTGCGACATCGCGCGCTAAGGCGTGAGCTTTCCTCTGGTCTATGCCTGCACACGCGACGTCTAGCTTTAGTTCGAATATGTCGGCTGCTTGCATGCATGGGTAGAAGGTTGACGCGGCCTCGAGATCTTTGGTATCCATCTCCCTGCCCATTATTGGAAGCGCACGCCAAACGCGGTTTACGTTGATCGACTTGCCAATCCGCACCACTCTTTCCCAGTACTCCCGTTTTGATGCTAGGTCAGACGCCCATGAGTACGTGGCCTTTGATGGCGGAATTCCTATCGCAGTAAAGCATTGTTTGATGTATTCTCCACAGGTGCGAATATTCTCCATCTGGCCCCCCAGCTTGTTGTTGATCCAAGCGTGCCAGTCGGCGAGGAAGACTGTGAAATCGAAACCAGCCTCAATCATATCTATGATCTTCCTGCCGCACAGCAGACCCATTCCTATGTGCATCATGCCACTCGACTCGAAGCCCCAGTAGGCACGCGGACGAGTTTTAGTCTCTAGAATCGTCCGCAGTTCTTCGCGGGTGATGATTTCTTCTGTATCTCTGACGACGAGTTCAAGCCGTGTTTCCAGGTCCAAGTTTTCTTCCTTCAGGCTTTCCCTTCAGTTCGGGCTATTATTCTTCTTTCGTTGGAGGGGATTCGCCGCAGGGTCGGAGTGCCGGTATTACCAGCGATCCGGCCCCTTTCGCCCACGACACTAACACGCAAACTTCACTGGAGGGCTTCGCCCCACTCAGTTGGCTCTCTCGGAGGTGGGCGGCTCTGGTGCCTCTCCAACGAACCTATCGTCTCTGCAACTGGAAGAGTTGGTCAAGGTTTAGCTCCATTCCGGCTACAGGGTTTTCTAGTCTCCAGTTTTCGAGGACTTGGGGGTGAACCTCTCCTATTATCCCAACATCCCGGTCGCCAATAAGAATGCTACCAACCCTACCCTCCAAGTAGCTTGGGTCGACGGTTGGATTGAGGGTGAATTCGAAGCCGAGATTGAGCATAAGCGGTTGGAGGCTGGCTCTCATTTCCGTGAAGTTGGCTTTCGAGTGGCTTGAGACGCATGCCAGCTTTCTAACATCTCTCGCCCGGTTCGGTACGGCCGGGTCCCAGATTGCACAGTCTCCGACCTCGAACACTCTCTGCGGGTATTCGACGTGAGTGTTGTTCGCCAGGAAGTCCATCAGGCTAGGTAAGAGCGAAGGGCGTAGGCATGTCATTGTCATGATTTTCGGGTTTGCAATCTCCACTACCTGACTGGGTTGCCTATTCATCTTCGTAAACAACTTCTCTTGGTTCGTCATCATGAAGCCGAGCATTTCTTGGAAACCAAGCCCAACGATGAGTTCTCTCACCGAATCTGAGAACTCTTCCATAGGTGACAGGCCGCCGATTGTTAGGTCAGATGGCCATTTCGGCTCCATTTTGTTTAGGCCGTAGGCGATGGCGACATCTTCGAAGATGTCAACAGGGTGTAGGATGTCCAATCGGTAGCATGGGACGCGAACGGTGAATTGTTTGCCGGTCGAATTCGCTACCTCATACCTTGTGCGGCGAAGAAGGGACACTATCTGGGCACGGCTGAGGTCCAGCCCGATCATGCCTCTAAGGCTGTCGAGCGATAGTTTGACTCGGCGCTCCTTGAGTTCTGGCGTCTTGACTGTCCGCGGTTTGCCGTACTCGTAATGTACTACGGCTGGTGAGATTTCAGCACCTCGGTCGGCTAGGGCGGTTGTGAGTATGGTTACGGCGTTCATGACCGTTTCGTCAGAAGTGCCCGTGACTTCGACAAGGATGTTCTTAGTTTCGGGCGTTACTCGGCCTAGGTCATCGGAGTTAATGATAGGTGGGAAGGAGAGCACTTTCCGTTTCGAATCCAGCAGGATGGACATTCTTTCATGTTCCTTTACGATGTGGCCGTACTCTAACCCCTTTGGGTGCGCTTCGAGAATTTCGCGCAGCGACATTTCCTTCTCTCCTTCCAAGGGCACGAATTTCACGTCATCCGGACCCACCGCGCCATACGTGAGTGGAGGAGTAATCAAATCGAAATCGTAGAACCCTATGGATGACCTTCGGCGCTTTCTCCCGTAGCTCTGGTCAAGTTTTTCTTGGAGGTGGACCAATCCTCGAATAATCACGTCATTCAGCTTCACGCGCCGGGCGACTACGCAGGCAATAAACGGCCTAATCTCTTTCAGTTCTTTATCCACTTGGATTTCGACTGCAGGTTTCTTTGCAAGCGGGTAGGTCTTGAGGCCCACTTCGATTCCCAGCAACCCCCTTAGGGCTCGGGCTATACCTTCTGTGCTCCAGGTGTCCGGCCGGTTGGTGTCTTTGTTTTCCAGCTGAAGTTCGGAATCTTCTGAGATGTCTTCTGTACGGCTTAGGCCGGAGAGCTCGCATTTGACGGAGTAGAGTATCTCATTGAGTTGCTCGTGGTCCCTAGGCAGTTTCCTGCCGACTAGTTGTTCCAAGTCGTCTATTCGGGTGAGGATTGTGACCATGTTAGAGCACCTTCTGTTTTCTCATCCAGTCTAGGTCTTGGGCGAAGAGTAGGCGTATGTCGTCGATTCCTGCACGCATCATGTAGAGCCTATCGACGCCTATGCCCCATGCGATGACAGGCACCTTGATTCCCAACGGGAGCGTCAGTTCAGGCCTAAAGATTCCCGAACCGCCGAATTCAAGCCACCCGTAGCCCTCTTTGTACGCTTGCAACTCAACGCTTGGTTCAGTGAATGGAAAATAATCTGGCCTAAAGCGGACTTTGTCTGCGCCTGCGATGTCGATGGCAAAGCGCTCAAGCACGCCCAAGAGGTCCCTTAATGATAGGTCAGCGCCGACCACGATGCCTTCTGCTTGGTTGAATTCTGTAAGGTGAGTGCGGTCCACTTGGTCGGGCCTGAAGCATCTTGCGAGTGAGAAGTATTTTCCAGGTATCTTCAATTCCTTGCTAACAAGTGTCCGAGCGCTGAGCGAGGTTCCTTGGCTTCTCAATATCAGTTTCAGGGCTTCGCTACGTGAGTAAGAGTATTTCCATCCAGTTGACCCGGTCTTCCAACCATTTTCATGGGTCTTTGAAACCGGATCCATGAAACGTTCGTATTCTCCAAGGCTTCCCTTTTCTTGTGTCTTGACGAAGTAGATATCATGTATCTCACGCGCGGGGTGGTCTTGCGGCATGAAGAGCGCATCGCAGTTGAAGAACATCAGTTCGACCGTTGGGCCTGTCATCTCCTTGAAGCCTAGGTTGACAAGTTTCGTTTTCAAGTTGTCAAGGAAGAGGCGGTATGGTTGCTTCTTTCCCGGCCAGGCCGAAGTGACTGGGGCTGCGATGTTGTACTTGCGAAATGTTACTGCCTTCCATTGCTGGGATGTGATCATTTCGGGTGTGAGGTCGCTTATTTCTTCAGGGACAGTGATTCCTTCTTCGAGTGCTTTCCAACCCTGCGGCGCCAGTTCGACGTAACGCTTCGTTTGCCTTCTGCTTGTGACCAGCTGTCGCCTCTTCAAGGTCTCGACGTTTCCGCGAACAGATGGTGCCAATTCCTCTAGGGAGGTTTCGGGTTTTGTTGCGAGGTGTTCGAGTGTTCTCTCCGTGTCGGTCTTGTCGGGTATGCCCGCTGCTTTCAGGACTACGCTCTGAAGCTGGGTTGTAACCTCGCACCAGCCTGCGACCTTGACCCAGCCTAGCGCGACTGAAGCGAGGTTCGGGGGAATGTTCGCGCGTCTCGCTGCTTGCTCGAGAGTTGCTTCGCCGCCGAGTTCAAGTACGGCCTGAAGAAGCCGTCTTTCGGGCAAACCTTGCTTTGCGTGATTCATTGCTTCTTCTGTGAGTTTGAGGACTGTTCGTTCAGCTTCCGTTACTCGAACAAACTGTCGCTCTTGTAGGGTTGTTAAGGCTCGCGTGACGGCGGCACTGCTTTGTTTCGTGTTCACAACTAGCTCGTCGAAGGAGCAGTTGCCGCCGGAGGATTGCAACGAGCGCATTACGGCGGCTTCGTTCTCACGCATCTCAATCAAGGCATCTAGGCATCCTTGGGATTGAACAGATATTCTTCGAATCTATCTTTGGCTTTCTCGCGTTTCGCCTGGAATTCTTTGAGGAACTTTTCCACGCGCTCCGCGAGTATCAGTTTGCAGTCTCCACACATGATGTTTCCGGCGAGGCAGTTGTATCGAAGGTCTTCGATTTCCTTGTCGTTCATAAAGAGGAAGTAATCGTAAGCGAAGACCGAGCATATGTCGGGGTTGGCGCCAAGCCGTTTTTGTTCCTCGACCGTAGCCCGTCCTCCCGTGAAGGCGCTCATAACTTTCTTTTTCGCTTGCTGTGGGTCGTCTACCGTAAAGATGGCTGTTTCAGGCATTGAGGCAGACATCTTGCCACCGCGCCCGAGTCCTGGCACAAAGCGGCAGTGGATCTGGGCGGGTTTGTAGTATCCTAGCTTAGGGGCGACGTCCCGAGTTATCCTCCAGTACGGGTCTTGGTCAATGGCTGCCGGGATCAAGCATGGGACATTGTGTCCCACCAGGGCCGATTCCAAGAAGGCTGGAACTGCTTGGATAGCGGGGTAGAACGCCATGCCTATGTTCGTGCTCTCTCGGAAGCCAAACACTGCTTTGGCTGTTGAGAAAGTCACATGTTTCGCGACCTTGATTGCCAAGCTGTAGAGAGCTCCCATGTTCTTCGTGTCGAGTATGATTCGTGTTTTCTTCGGGTCGAAACCGACGGCGATCATGTCAAGGGCGTTCTCGTACGCCCATTTCGTTGGTTCATCCATCGAGAACTCGTCATGTTGGAGAAATCTCTCGTCGTCTGTTATCTGGAAGTAGAGTTTGGCGCCGAACTTGTCCTGGAGGTATTTCGTGAATATCCAGGGGACCAAATGGCCGACGTGGACCGGCCCAGAAGGGCCTCGGCCTGTATAGAGTACAAATTTCTCTCCCGCCTCATACCTCTGAAGAATCCAATCGAAATCCCTGTGTGAGAAGAAAATTCTTCTTGCGAGTTGTGGGTGTAGTTCGCCGGTATGTTTCTTGACCTTCTCTAGGATTTCTGGGGTGAGGGGTTGTGTTCCAAATTCCCTTATCAGCTTGTCATAATCGATCTTGCCCGTGACTTCCCACGGGGTTACAACCATTTCTTCGTTGTTGACTGACACGGCTCAGATTCTCCCGCCTTCAGAAACAACTCTCCGACTTCGTTGCTTCCCCACAACTCATGCTCGTAAGGTGCATTGTCTTTCTGAATCCTAAATAAACAGCTAGGGACAGTGGTTTCATCTAAAGAAGGTTTAGCCACAGTGAGCCAGCAACTGGAAATGTTCGCGGAATCCGGGCGAATCCTAGCACAGGTTCGAGAATTCGTGACAACCCTTCCCCTGGCTGGCAGTAGCGTGTTGGAATTATGTGAGCAAGTTGAGGGAAAGATACGAGGATTAGGCGCGGAGCCAGCTTTCCCATGCAATGTCGGAATCAATGAGATCGCAGCCCACTACACTAGCCCGTGGAACGACGCGAGCTCAATTCCGGATGGTTCCATCGTGAAAGTGGATTTCGGCGTGGCGCTCGATGGGTTCGTAACAGATAGCGCGATAACAGTTTCGCTCAATCCTGCTTACGACTCTATGAAAGTAGCCGCTGAGTCCGCCCTTCAGGAAGCCCTTGCCGCTGTGGCTCCCGGGCGAAGGCTTTCGGAAATCGGGACCGTCGTCGAACGCTGCATAGAGAGATATGGTTTCAGACCGATCAGAAACTTGACCGGTCACAAAATAGACCGTTATACGATTCATGCGGGAAAGTCGGTTCCTAATGTTTCGGGGATGGAGAGCGGCCGGTTTGAGGTGGGAGAAGTCTACGCTATCGAACCTTTTGTTACGTTGAAGAATGCTGAGGGCGCCGTCCGCGATGGCGATTCTGCCTACATCTACCGCTTTGTTAAAGTTAAAGGCGCCAAATCAAGTGACGCAATCAAACTAGCGGAGTTTGTTAGGGAAACGTACAAGACCCTACCTTTCGCCTCACGTTGGGCGCACAATTCTTGGAGTGGGGCTAATTTCAGCGAGGCGTTTGAAGAACTGGTTAAGCGCCGCTGTATTGTTGGTTATCCTGTACTCGTCGAAGCGAGCGGCCATGTTGTTGCTCAGGCTGAACACACAATAGTCGTAACTGAGAATGGCTGCCGGGTTTTGACTGCCTAGGGTTTCTTGGGCTTCAGGTCCTCGGCGTAGATGTTGTCAACGCGCATATTGCCCTTGCACTGTTGGCATTCTCCAACCTGTTTGGTCACATAATCGCCTGCGCTGAATGTCCTAACAACTTTGAACCCGCAGTTCGCGCAGATCACGATACTAAGTACTTTGGCGGCGAGGGTTTGGAGCACTACCATTCGCCGGCGCATTTGGGTGATCGAAGAGATGGACAGCACGGTTCCAACGGACGCCATTATGCCGTACACGAAGAATTGCGGGAACTCTCCAGCTTCATAGTAGGTGAGGGCTTGGACCATTGCCCACATTGAGATTGCTAGGATCACCAGCGCGAAGGCGATGAGTAAGTATGCGTAGTACGTTGACGGCTTGTTACTCATTAGCTCTCGCCTAGGGTCCTATGCCGGCGGTATTGCCAATGCCGGCGATTATGACGAGTTCGCCTTCTTTGGTGCGTTCGAGGATTAGCCGCTTAATCCTATCTATTACGGTCTCAGCGGCCTCAACGATTTCCTTTTTCATTGTGGTAACTGCTTCTTGTATGCTTTGTTTGATTACGATGGCGTAGACTGGAATGCCGAATTTCGTAGCTTCCTCTTCTATCTTGAACCGCTCCGTTCCGATTCCACCGATCGCAGCGCCAATTCCTTCGCTAACTTCGCCTGTCTTCTCTCCCTCTAACTTCAGGGCAGCGTCAACCATGATTATCATCGATGCTTTGCCGTTGTTTTCTTCCAGGACTATGCGTATGGCGTCACCTGGCTTTCCAACGTTACCGCCTGGGCCTTCTGCCTTGAGTGCAATGACTTTTCGGCCTTCAATGGTCGTTTCGGCCGCTACCATGTCCTTCTCCACTTTTCTAGTTTCGTGGCCGCGCATCAGTTTCGAGGCTACGAGTGCACCGGCACCGTCACCTATCGGGTGTCCTTCTGCGAAGGCCTTCGTCGCGCCTTGGTAGGCGTCGGCTTCCATCATGATTAACGGTAGGAAGGCTTGGAGTTGGAATATTACGAAAATGCTGAACGTCTTCTTACCCAGTAAGTACAAGTGGCGAACAACTTTGAACATGAAGTTCAATGCCCAAGTCGCTTCAACCAAGTTCTCGAGATTGTTAACTTGTGTAGGGCTCGCTTCGGGCGCAATCCTAGCCACGTCCGCCTTGAACTTCGCCTCACGAACATCGAGCAGGTGATCAAACTTATTGACAACTCCCGATGGGTCCATGTTAACAGGCTCGATTAGGAATTGCTCGAGGAGCGAGTTCAACCGCGGTGCCGGATCATCTTTGGGCTTGCCTATGTCTCGGATTATTTTGAGCGTGAGGGACGCTGCGTCGTTTCTCATGTGTTCGAGTTTCCTGACCGCGCCGTCAATTTGCATAAGAGCGATTCGGCTCTGAATTTGTTGCCCAAACACCATGAAGGCAAGGAACGAGACGACGAAAAGTATGTTCAGTATGTTGTTGACTCCGCTTGCCCCGAAGATTCCGGTTTCAAGTACTATTGCGACTAGCTGAGATAGCAATAATATTCCTCTAACTCTTTTGATTAGCGAAGCCGACCATGTAATAAACGTTCATTCAACTGACTAAGCGCCGATGAATCAAGTCACAAAATTAATGGAGTCGGCAGCGGTCCGGGGCTCGCATGGCCTTTCGGAACACACTACTACCCGAATCGCCTGAGAGATTCACTTCCGTGTTCGGAATGGGAACGGGTCCTAGCCCTCAGCTATGGCCGCCAACTCCAAGCCAACTGCGGCCCAGCGAATAAATAAACATAGAGCCTGCAAGATATGCTGCGTTCAGCTTGACAACCCTACGTGACGTCGCCATAATCGGAGTCGGAATGACGCCGGTTACGGCAGGCTCCGGAAAGAGCCTAACAGAACTATTCGTCGAAGCCGCTACTGATGCGATAGAAGATTCTGGAGTCGACAAAATCGACTCCATCTACGTCGGAAACATGATGTCAGGTTTTCTGCAGAACCAAGAACATTTGGGCGCTTTAATGGCGACGGCGCTTGGAAAGGAAGGTCTTCCAACTTACAAGGTTGAAGGTGCTTGCGCCTCAGGTGGCGTGGCCGCCAACGCTGGCGTGAAGGGCGTGTTGTCGGGCTTGGAGGAAGTTGCCCTAGTGGGAGCTGTTGAGAAGATGTCAGGTTACACGACGCCCGAGGTGACTTCGGGCCTCATGATGGCTGAGGACAAAGCCCGGGTTGGCGCTACAGGCATCACCTTCGTAGGCCTCAACGCGATGATTGCGCGGGAATACATGCGCAAGTACAATGTCCCGCACGAACTCCTCGCGGAGTTTCCTGTCCTCTGCCACGAAAACGCCCTCGACAACCCCAAGGCCCAATTTCACAAAAGCATCACCGTAGAAGACGTTCTCAAATCGCCTCTGGTGGCCGACCCATTGCGGCTATACGATTGTTCCGCCATCGGAGACGGCGCAGCCGCCCTTATCTTGACGACGGTGAAGAGAGCGAAGCAATTCACGGATTCGCCAGTAAAGATCGTCGCTTCAACCGTAGCGTCAGACAGGCTGAGCCTCTACCAGCGCCCAGACCTCACCACATTTGAAGGGTCGAGGAAAGCTGCCCAACGAGCTTTCGAGGTTGCGGGCGTGAAGCCCAAAGAAATCGACCTATTGGAAGTCCACGACGCCTTCTCCGTTCTTGCTATCATGGCCTTAGAAGACTTGGGTTTCGCATCGAAGGGGTCCGGAAGTCAACTAGTCAAGGATGGGGTATGCGCGACGGATGGTCGTCTGCCTACGAACACGTTTGGAGGCTTGAAGGCTAGAGGCCATCCTGTCGGGGCCAGTGGAATGTACCAAATCGCCGAGTTAGCCCTTCAATTGGCCAAGAAAGCTGGGAAATGCCAAGTCCCAAAGGCCCACATAGGTATGTCGCAAAGCGTGGGCGGGATTGGTAGTACGGTCGCGGTACACATACTCAGAAGCGATTAGTCAATGAGCGAAACCAAAGGCGTCCAAGGCTACCGTTGCCCAAAATGTCACTGGTCTGACTTCTTCGAAACCAAAACGTGCCCACAATGCCACAGCAAAGTGAGTGAGGTCATGTTGTCGGGTAGGGGAAAGATTGCGACCTTCACTGTAATCAGATATCCACCCAAGGGGTTCGAGAAAGACGCACCGTACATTGTTGGGCTCGTAGACCTCGAGAATGGGCCCAGAGTAATCGGTAGAATCACGGCGAACCCTGAAGAACTCAAAATTGCCAAAGTCGTACAATATACCGGGAAGATCCAGGACGCGCTGTGGTTTCGAGTCTGAAATCACTCTTCGTGCCGGAAAACTTCGAAAGGCCTAATTCATTTCGAAGCCAATCCCTAAGATTGTCGATTCTCTTTGACTTGCAAGGCTCTCTCGATATGTTTTGCTCGGTAGTATTGCCATTTGATGTGGCGAACCACGTTAGCCAGAAAGACTTCACCTTGATGGTATGCCCGATCCAGTATTGCATCTCTAGAGAGAAAGTCCTTCTTCAGGTCGCGTAGTTCTTTCTTCGGCGCGAAGAACACGAAAACTGGAACGCCCATGACAAATACTATCGCTGCGACTACAATTTGTTGAGCATTTACTGAAATCATCAACAGAACGGAGAAAATCACGCCCAGGACCGGTACCACGATTCTCTCCCAGATACTGAGCCGGGCCTTAGCATAATCCTTCTCAAGCCGAACGGCCGAGATGCACGTTGCCAGGTAGGCAAACGAAAGAAGGAAAACCGAACTGTTGATCAGCGCAGAGATACCATTGGTTACGCTAGCAACAAACGCTGTAGAACATATCACGATTACCGCAACGTACGGGGTTTGATACGCCTTCTGCAACTTACTGAAAACTTTGGGTAAGAGTCCGTCAATTGACATTGCAAACGCTAGTCTGGTAGTTCCGATGCTCGCTGATTCATCCGCCCCTAGGATTGATACTAGAGCACCGACTGCTAGAATCAAACCGCCGAAGATGGCTAGGCCTGGTGAGAAGTTTAGCACATTTGATGCAGCTACGGTCAAAGGCGCAGGTGAAGCAGCCAAAGTTTTCTGGTCTACGACACCGACAACAACAAAGTTCGTGATTACGTAGAAGGCTGTAACAATTAGCATTCCAAACAGCAGGGCCTTCGGTAGCGTCTTCCTCGGATTCTGAACCTCATCCGCAGGGAGACTTGATAGTTCGAATCCTGCGTAGGCCCAGAAGATGAGTACCAGTGCTGGACCCACATTTAATAGACTGCCTTTGAGAAACGGTTGAAAGTTTGCAGCACTCGAAGCAGGATGTAAGCCCATGAAAACTGAACCCAAACATATGAGAAGGAAGAGGGGACCTAATTTCAAGATCGTCAAGACGTCGTTGAGTCTTCCTGCAGTCTTAACACCATAGATGTTAGTCACGGTGATGACTACTATGAAGACCACTTTCAATAGTAGCTGAGTAAGTGGGTTCAAGCCCGGTACTATGGCAAGAAAGTATTGCGCAAAGGCTCCAGGGTATACGGAGAGCGTGAACCATTCCGCCAGCAAAAGTGCCCAGCCAACCATGAAACCAGGAAAAGGTCCGGCCACTCTCTTTGCGTACGCATAGGAGCCGCCCACTCTTGGCAAGAACGAGGCACAATAGGCGAAACAAAGGGCGATCACGATAGACATTCCTCCTGCTATCACCCATACCACGAGTGAAGCTGGTCCAAGAAGATTAGCGCTGAGGGCGGGTACTACGAAGATGTCGGCTCCAATCGCTGAGCCGACCACCAGGTTTGTCGTATCAAAAGTGTTCAGTTGCCGTTTCAGAATGATTTTTCGATTCGTTTTCAATCATCTTCACAGCCGTTTACCGTTTCATCCCAATCTGCTGATAGCCGACGGTAACGGACCGAGCTATACATGCTCAGGTTTGGTTCAACGCTGATTTCAAACTTACCCAAAAGGGGCATAAGCCGATTTTTATAGTAGTCCAGCCTCTTATGGGGCAGTATACTGGAGATGTTACGTGCGGGATGATGGAAGGGCCTGCTGGCCCGTGCCGATTGTCGCGGGTACTATCTTTTGTATAACTAGAAAATAGGGAAGGTGGAAAACAAAATGGGTTATCAGAATAGAAGTTACGGTGCCCCAAGGCAAATGACGAAAGTCAAATGCTCTGAATGCGGCGCAGACACAGAAGTACCATTCGTGCCAACGTCGGGTAAACCAGTCTACTGCAGAGAGTGCTACCAGAAGCACCGAAGATACTAGAACAAACGTCCTAGGACCGAGAATGACCGGAATTTCTCTATTTTTCTTATCAAACCTACGTCCCACACCCTGAGACTGTTTCTTTCGTGTTTGACATACCACTGTTGAGCGGTAGTACGACGTTCAGCGCTTTGTGGGAAGCTTAAAGTGAAATTCGGGCTCCTCGTGAATCTAGGTGCGAAATTGGGTAGGTGATAACTGTTTTTATGTCATTCGCAAACGCTTGGTCCTTAATCATGGGAATGATGGTGTGAACCAATTGGATTCGAGCTTGGTCGGGGAAGCGGCCGCGGTAATCACTTCAGGCCTCTGGACGTTTAGTTCACTGTTTTTCACGGCCGCTGGGAGAAGGATCGGTTCGCTTAGCGTGAACGCTTACCGCACCGTTATGGCGGTCGGCTTTCTCCTGGTTGCACATGTTGTTTTGCTCGGGAGCATCTTTCCCTTGGCGAGTGTTGGGCAATGGTTCTGGATGGGGGCGAGCGGGGTTGTGGGCTTGGGGATTGGTGATTCTGGGTTGTTCGCGGCGTACGTGATGATTGGCCCGAGACGTTCTCTGCTACTGATGGCATTGGCACCGATCTTCGCCTCGTTGGGCGCGTACATCATGCTGGGGGAAACTCTTCCAGCAGTAGCTGTACTTGGCATTGCTTTGACCTTAGGTGGTGTTGTGTTAGTGATCTTGGAACGGGAGGAGCGCTCTGGTGAGGCTCCTGTCTCAGGGAAGTTGAAGAAGTATGGCGCCTTCTGCGGATTGGTCGCTGCAATTGGGCAGGGAGTGGGATTGGTTTTGGCGAAGAAAGGGATCGAGTTTAACCCGGCGGTAACCTTGAACCCACTTTCGGCCACGTTAATGCGCATGGTTCTTGGGGCCTTTTCGCTTTGGCTCCTTATGCTGAGTACCGGAAGGTTGGCCGACCTCCAGAAGGCCTTCAAGAGTAGGGAAGAGATGCGTCAGACCGCCGCCGCTGCGTTTCTGGGGCCTTTCCTTGGTGTCACGCTCTCAATGGTTGCCGTAACCTTCGCCGAAACAGGTATCGCGCAGACCCTACTCTCATTGATGCCTATCATGATCATCCCAGTAGTCTGGATCCTTTACCGCCAAAAGACAAGTTGGCGAGGAATCTTGGGGGCAGCAATTGCAGTAATCGGCGTCTCGATTCTCTTCCTAGTTTAGGACTCGGTCGTCAGGGCTCTTGGTTGATATAGTTGTGAACGGCTAGTTGGACTGAGATCATGATGGAGCATACGGAACGAACTGGCGCGCCTCAGCGACTTTTCGCTTTTTCAGGCTTGATTATTGTAGCGTTGGTCTTCGTCGGCGTGATCTTCTACGGGCTTTCAGTGTACTTGGATTGGATTGTACTGCAGTACATGTACCTTTCCAAGGCGGGGCTCAACTGGTTCTCGATAAACTTCTATCACAACAACACGTTCATCGTCGCCGCTGTGCTAGCGCTTCTCTTCGTCAACCCGATTCCCAGGAGGAGTCATCTCTTTGAGTGTTTGTCGGCGCTAGGCGGCGCATTCGCTCGCGTCAGAGGCGAAGAGGAAACAGTCTCGCTCGGCTTCGGCAAGGTTGTCTGGCTGTTCTGGCAGGTGGCGAAGTGGGGTGTTGCATTTTCGGTGATCACAACCGCGAATGGCATACCAGGCTTCGACAACATGACGCTCGTGATCACAATGCTGCAAAGCGGATTAGGCAACTGGCACCAGGTCTTGAGCGTCTTTCAGCTTCCGATGGTTCCAGTTTCAGGAACCGAGCTTGTTGCGCTGATGCCCACTATGGAAGTTCAGTATCGTTTAATCTATGACATCGTTATTGCGGTCGTTTTTGTCGCGGTACTCAGGCTCGTTCTGATGAGCCTCCGCGACTTCACTCGCATGAAGACAAACGCTTGGATGAGGGATCTATTCCTGATCCTATCTCTATTGGTTCTCGTAGTGGTTGTAGGTGCCCCATATTGGGTCATGAACATTGTAACACCCAACGATTATCTGATCGCAGTCACAGTCTTCATAGGCTTCCTCCTCATCGCAGCGTCTTTCCAGTTCGGAGTCATACGACGAACTATAGGCATGACGCGCCGCAAACGCTGGGCAGTCTACGTCCTTGGCTTGCTGTTTCTCGCCATCCTGATCGTGAACATAGGCTTCGTCGCAGGCTACTCCCTGAACTGGAACAATAACTGGACGAACTATGAATGGAAACCCATGACGATGAAGGAGATCGAGGTCACGCGATGGGCGGCAGGAATCCAGAACGTCACTGAGGCGCCCCTCTCAAGCCTTCCCGCAGGCAACACTAGTATAATCGTCTCGCTGGTTCGACAATGGGACCACGATGCATCCTATACGAAGATGAAAAATCAGATAGGCGTTAATTGGATGCAGCTCAGCGCGTCGCAGATAATCTACCTTAACGGCCACGAGTACTGGGCTGCCCCTACTACGATCAACTACCCGACCGATGACTGGATAAGCCATCACCTGATTTACACTCACGCCGCCAAAATTATCGTAATCGATAGCCACACGGGCGATTACGTTTCGGTTCAGAAGGCATTCGGAGTCAATGCGGAACCTTCGATCTACTATGGCGAGCAACTCGCCGATGATGTCTACGTTCATGTAAGAGGTTTCGAGGAAATAGGAAACGCCTCCTACACCGGCGAGCCTGACTATGTTCTGTCAGGCTGGCAACGGATGTTGTGGTTCCTCGTGAAGCAAGGTCAGGTTGGCTTCGCATTCAGCCCTCCTCAGGATGATATCATGATGCTGCACAACCGCGACGTTTACCAGAGAGTGCAAGACATACTCATCGGTGGACTGACCACGGACCGCGCAAGCTACCTCGTCACAGACGGTACTCGCATCTACTATCTCGTGCAAGTCTACACAAATTACCCAATTCATTCTGGATTCTCCGGAAGCAATTACCTCCGATTCTTCGGTGTAGTTCTGGTTGACGTTGAAGACGGGCGCATGTATCCCTACGTCATTGCGAAACCGGACGGTTTTCTAGTCGACTTCTACAGACAATATTACTCTTCGTGGAAAGCACCGCCGGACTGGCTTGTCGCCCAGCTGCGTTATCCGGAGGACTTGCTTGGGACTCACGACAACCCTGGACAATTGGATGTGGCTTTCACATACCACGTGAGCGACCCATTCATCTGGCGGTCAGGATCTGACTTCTATGAGCGACCTGAAGCCACAGAAGTGCTCTATATTCTAGCCACATCCGGAAACCGTGCAGACTTTGTAGGGCTACAGCTCGTAGAATATCAACTATCTCCTGGCAGAAATCTTGCCGGGATGTTTATCGCGTATGGTAGTGATCAGTTGGGGAAGTTGAATCTCTACAGAATATCAAATTCAACGACACAGCTGATCGGGCCATCCGCCGCTCTCCAAGCCGTTGAGACCGACGAGTACGTACGCCAACAGTTAACCCTGTTACCGAACTATAGGCTGGGCAACATCTTGCTGTATCTGATCGGCGACCACCTATACTATTTCATTCCAGTCTACATCAACACACAAGTTGAGAATGCTGTAATCACAAAAATGGCGTTCGTGACGATCATCGACGCATCGACAGGCGCTAGGGTGGCGGTTGGAGCAGACGCAGCTCAAGCATACTACGCAATCTCCGGCGGGACTCCCGTCATACTGGGATCTGCGGAACGTGAGAAGAAACTCAACTCCATATTCACAAACCAGGGATACTCACTAACCAGCCCGAATAAGATCAGCGCGAATGTCGAAATTCAAGTCGGCAACATCACCTACACTGATGAGGCACAGTGGACTTCCGTGAACGCGACAGTCAACAATTTCATCGGCAGCTACTCTCAGAAATACAAAGTGTCGGAAATCTACTATTGGACCTCGCCAGACGGGAGCATCAACTATGGGATACTCATCTCCGATAGCGGAGTCGTGAAACTCTACTATATCAGCATCCAGATCAGGTAGGTGCAGGTCATTGGAAGTCGTGCGGGAAGAGTTTGAACTGTGGCTGACGAGCAAGTATTCGAACCCTTTCTGGCTTGGACATCACAGATTCGAGAAAACCGCAACGGGCGAGATCCGCGTAGACAACGGCATATTCAACAGAGAGGAAGCGGTTATACTCTTCCGGATGCTCAAGTCGCGCGACCCGTTCACTCGTCTCAACGCTAAGTTTGTGATCTGGGAGAGAAACCGAACCCTCCTTATTCTCCTCTTGGTTGGAACGATCATACTGCTCGCACTTGTAGTCATAAGAATTCGAAGATAGCGCATCCAATCCCGCTGGAAGTCATCAGTTCCCACGTGGTAATCTGTTAGGCTGGTGATTGGTTCGGGGGTTGAAACGTTGGTGGTAGCGCTTCCTTGAACCAGTCGGGTATGTATGGCCAGCAGTCTATGACGAGTTTCTGGAAGTTTCCGTCCACCACATAGAAACCTGCCTTATCATCGTCGGCTCTAATCGCCCGCCCATACGCCTGAATTACCTCCATCATTGCTTGGTTCTCATACCACCTCCTGTGACCCAACTCCAGACGGCGGCTCGTTCGTCGATCACTGAGGTCCCCGAAAGGGACCTTCAAAAGGATCTGAGTATCGCAGAGCTCGTACTTCCAGTCTTGGCCTTCGTTGAACGCGACGGAGACGAATACTTTTCCTCGGGAGCGCATCCACTCCCGTAGCTTCTCTGCTCGGTCACGGCTCGTGTGTACAATTAGGCGTGGTTTCAGGTCTGCGGGAAGGTGCTCGACTAGTGCTCGTTGGTGGCGGTAGCTATGTGAATGGATTGCTACCTTGCCTTTTTCCTTTCTGAGGATCGCCGCGACCATCTTGACTGCTTGGGGCATGTTCTTCTCCCATTCTTGTCTTGACAGGGGGCCGACGGTTGCATCGATTATTGGGCGGTTCTTGACGGGGAATGTGCTTGGCGCTTGGAGAACGCAAATCTCGTCCCGTTCGAGAATCGATGTAAGGCCGGTCAACTCGACGAATTCCTCCGGGTCAAGGATGGTGGCGGAGGAAATTATGTAGTACTCGGCTCGCTTCCAGATGAGTTGCTTCATGAATTCCTTCGCGAATACGGGTTGTAGGAGTAGTTGGTCGTTCCTGATCTGCCAGACCCATTCCGACTGCGAGTTCATGTAGAGGTAGTAGCTGGCGACGTATCGCTCAATGAGTTCCTTGTTCTCGGTTTGTATTACAGAGAGTCCTGAGGCCTCGGATTTCTGTTTCAGCTGCTCCAAGAGTTTGCTCAGTTTCGACTCCAAGTTTTCCAGGAATCTTCCTAGGCCTACGTCCGACCCCACTTCGCGGAGGGCGGGGAGTATTTCGTCGTAGATGTCGTACGGTATCGAGAACGGAGATAGACGGACTGAGATGTGATTGAGGCATTGCTCTTCCAAGTTGTGTGCTTCGTCCAGAACCATCAAGGGTCTGGTTCCGAGGTAGGTTTCACTTCGGCCCTCCGTCTGGCCTTCCGAAATGAGGTAAGCAAGGCTGAGAAGGACGCTTGGAGCTTTGAGCGCGCGCATCTTCTGCATCCAGTACGGGCAGATGTCCACGCGTTCGTTGCAGGGGTACTGCTCGGTCTCACATTTCCCGACATGCACACCTCTACTCGGGTTGTAGTAGCATCGGTAGTTCTGTCTGCCTTTGATCTCCACAAATCGCTTCTCCAAAAAGGGGTCTCGCATGATCTGGTCGACTAAAGCGAGTTGGGGTGTTGCATAGAAGGAACGGGTGGCCGATGTGAAGGAGGCGTTTACGTAGGATTTTCCAGCGCCTGTCGGGGCTACGAGGAGTATGCACTTTACGCCGGAAGTGAACGCTTCGACCATCTTAGTGATGGTTTCCTTTTGGTGTTGGCGAAAAGTTCGGCTCGGAAATAGGTCAAGCACGTCCTGCGGAGTTAGTTGGTTCGGATTAATCTCCTTCGAGTGGACGGGTGGTCTGCTCCTTGGCCCACAAGTTGCGCATTGCGTGAGGCCCGCTGGGATGTAAGTTCCACAGTCTCGGCAGAAATCAACCATCACTAGCACCTAACCTAACTGTGGAAGCCGTTAGTTTCCCCTGTGTTCTGTTCGTGTGCGAGACATGGTTCTTAGTTAAATTTCTTGAGGGCTGTAGGATTGTCGATGTTTCCGTTCCTCGGTCTCGCTCAATCGTCCCAAAAGGGGACGAGACGTAACCGTAAAGAATGTCGAACTAAATTGCTGCTTTGAACTTGATGCTCATGTATCGGTTGGTGGTATGTCCCGCTTGTTGAATCCGAGTTTTCGTCGTGTGCTTCCAGCCTATGTTACTCTGTTTCTGTGGAGTGTTTCTTGGTCTGTTACAATCACGGGCCCTGTACTTCCTCTGTACATTGAATCGCTTGGAATTGGCATCGTCGGATGGAGCACGTTGGCCTCTGCGTTCGCTTTGGGGATGTTTCTTTTCGAATGGGTGTGGGGGAGTCTAAGTGACAGAACTAATCGAAAACATCTCTTGATCTTTTCTTTACTGTGCATGAGTGCAGTCTTTGTTCTCTACACCCGTCATGGTTCCTTTTTCTTCTTCCTAATTCTGCAACTACTTTCAGGAGCGGTTGGAGTCGTAATCGGACCAACAACTAGAACATCTGTTTCGGAGGAATCTTCCTTGAACTCCGCCGGGCTCTATGCGAGTCTTTGGTGGGTTTTTCTCTCAATCGGCAGCATCATTGGCCCTTTAATCGGCACGTACATCGCCCAAACCTGGTCGTTTGAATACTCGTTCTACGCCTCATCTGCGCTGAGTATTCTTTTGATTTTCATTGTGCTCCGGTCGTTTCCTCAGAGCCGCGACCTGGACCGAAGGTCGAGGAGCATGATTTACGGCCTCAATTCTACACTGCATAGGCGTTCGGCGCGATTTCTTTTCCTCGCAGCTGTTTTCGCTTTCATGGGGTTCTCTATCGTCCGAACGTTTCTACCACTCTACGCTTCGGGGCGGATTGGGATGTCGACCGTTCAGGTTGGGACGCTCATTTCAACTGTTGCTGCGTCTCAGTTGGTTGCAATCCTGTTTCTCGGCTGGGTTTCCGACAGGTTTGGCCGAAAGTCCATGGCTATCGTCGTGTTCTTGCTTTGTTCCGGCTCATTCTTGCTCTATCTTGTCGCGGACACCGCGTCCCAGGTTTTCCTTGTTTCCATTGCCGCAGGCCTAGGCCTCTCAGCATCGCTACTGTTGCTCTCCCTCGTACCGGATGTCACGCCCAAGAGAATGTATGGCACAGTCGTAGGAATCTATGGCTCGTGTGAAGACCTGGGTATAATCATGGGGCCACTCGTCTATGGGTTAGTGTGGACTGCTATTGGGCCCGTCTACATTTTTGTTGCAAGCTCAATAACGCAAATCCTCGCGGCCGCCCTAGTATTTGCAATTAGGCAAAAGCGCTCCAGCAACCGATAGCGGATCGAAATGATGTCTAGAATATGTTATACACTACCATTCGGGGCGGAACAGTAATCTGGGTCAATGGCTTATCTAGAGCACGGGCCGGTAATGACAGCGTTCTCCTACCCAATCCGGTTCATGCGGAGAATAGTCGCACCCTTATAGTTCGCAACCACAGCGAATCTCTCTTCATATACTCAACCGAGCCCTAGGGGAAGCTAGGCGTGGTGTAGTTTGGCGAATCCAATAGCGGTTCTGGAGACGAGCATGGGCGTGATCAAGTTGGAGTTGTTCACCACTGAAACTCCGATCACAGTTCAAAACTTCATGAAACTCTGCAAGAACGGTTTCTATGATAACCTAACCTTCCACCGTGTTATTGATGGTTTCATGATTCAAGGCGGCTGTCCACGCGGAGGCGGGTCAGGCGGCCCTGGGTATGTCATCAAGGACGAGTTTGTAGCAAGCCTGAAACATAACGCGCCAGGTATGCTATCAATGGCAAACGCCGGGCCAAACACCGGCGGCTCGCAGTTCTTCATCACACTCGCACCCACACCCTGGCTCGACGGAAAACACACCATATTCGGAAAAGTCATCGAGGGCATGGATGTCGTGCAATCAATCGCCAAAGCTCGAGCGGACAGTCACGACCGCCCTCTCGAAGCGGTGGAGACAAAATCCGCCAAAATCATTGAACCATAGGCATCGATCTCTCTCTACCTCATGTTCCCGAATCGGCGTCCGACACGCGCTCTAACGTGTCAGAGAGGCTCTTCTTTTCAGGTATTGGATGAAATGTGGCGGGTCAATTGACTTCGGGCAGGCGTCCGCGCAGTTGAAGACGGTGTGGCATCGCCAGACGCCATCTTCGCATCCGACCAACATTAGGCGCTCGCGTTTGGCGGTATCCCTGCTGTCAGCAATGAAACGTGCGGCTTTCACGAATGCGGCGGGGCCCGGGTACGACGGGTCGGTCCATGTCATGGGGCAAGATGAGAAACAAGCTGCGCAATCGATGCAGTCTATGGCGACGTCAATCGCTTCCCTTTGCTTCTGTGATTGGAAGAATTCTCTTTCCGGGTACGGTTCATGGCTTTCGAAGTATGGTTTCACCATGCCCATCTTTTGGAAGAAGGGGTGAAGGTCAACTACCAAGTCGCGGATGATAGGTAGGTGCGGTAAGGGTCCAATAGTGATCGTTGAACCGAGCGTGTCGATCTGGGTGTTGCATGCGAGTCGCTGCCGTCCGTTGATGTAGGTGGTGCAGCTTCCGCATACCGCGCTTCTACACGAATAGCGGAAAGCAAGCGTCCCGTCTTCCTTCTCAAGGGCGTGGAACAAAGCATCTAGAACAGTCATGCCGGGTTTTGTGGGGACCTCGAAGGCGTCATAGTGTGGTTCCGCTTCGTTCTTCGGATCGTAGCGTTGAATCCTTAGGCGAACGGTGCCAGGATGGGGCGTCAATACTTTCTCTCCTCCGGTTGGTACCGAGTTATCGTCACAGGTGAGAAGTCGATTCGGGCGCCGTCGGCCGTCTTGTAGGCGAGCGTATGCTTCAAGAAGTTAACATCGTCCCGCTGCGGAAAATCGAGGCGCACGTGTGACCCACGTGATTCTTTACGGCACAAGGCGGAGGCAACTATTACTTCACTCAGTCCCAGCATATCTTCAAGTTCGATTGTGCGGATTAGGTCGAGATTGTACACCTTATGGCCATTTACAGGCCTGAGGTTGCGAAGCCGCACCTTCAGCTCCTTTATCGCTGAGGCTGCCTCCTCAAGCCCCTGTCTGTTCCTGAACAGGAATACCTTGTCGACCATTAGGCTTCGCATTTCTTCGCGAATGGTCCATGGGTCTTCTTCTCCTCCTCCTTTGAAGAGCGCGGAGAAGTGTTGCTGCTCTCTTCTCAGCGCGTCCTTGCAGCTTATTTCGTCTGTCCCATCGACAGGAATACTCTTTGCGAATTTTCCTGCTTCTTCCCCGGCTATTTTTCCGAAGACAACGGTTTCAAGCAGTGAGTTTCCGCCCAACCTGTTTGCGCCGTGAACGCTGACGCATGCGCATTCGCCCGCCGCGTAGAGGCCTTTGATTGTGGTTTCGCATCTTATGTTGCAATCCACTCCGCCCATTGTGTAATGCTGGGCTGGCTGGACGGGGATCGTTTTCGTGATCGGGTCGACGGCCGCAAAATCCATCGCAATGTCGCGTATGCCGGGGAGGTTGCTGAGAATCTTCTTCTTTCCGAGGTGGCGAACGTCTAGCTCAACATAGAGGCCATTTACACCTCGTCCCGCATCGATCTCTTTCTGAATTGAGCGGCTGACAATGTCGCGGGGAGCAAGCTCCATAGCCTTAGGGGCGTAGCGTTGCATGAAGCGCTCGCCTTGGGAGTTCACGAGGTAGCCGCCCTCGCCGCGGGCTCCCTCGGTAATCAAAATACAGGTCGGGTAGAGGGCGGTGGGATGGAATTGTACAAATTCCATGTCTTTCAACGCGACCCCTGCCCGGTACGCCATAGCCATTCCGCTGCCGGTGTTGATCATCGAGTTGGTTGATTTCCCGTAAATCCAGCCTGCACCACCCGTAGCTAAAATGACCGCTTTCGCCCGGAAGGCCTCTACTTCGCCGGTCAGGATATCGATGGCTACGAGGCCTTTGACGGCGTCGTTCTCAACGATAAGGGAAGTGACGAGCCATTCCTCGTATACCTTCACATTCCGTTTTAGGACCTGCTCGTAGGCTGTGACCAGTAGGTAGTGTCCCGTCTTGTCGGCTGCGAAGCATGTTCGAGGGTAACCTGCCCCACCGAACGGCCTTTGTGCGATTTTTCCTTCCTCGGTTCGACTGAAGGGGCAACCCCAGTGTTCCATTTCAATTATCCGGGACGGGGCTTCCTTCGTCATGGCTTCGACGGCGTCTTGGTCGGCTAGGAAATCGCTGCCCTTGATCGTATCATATGCGTGCTTCTCCCAGCTGTCGTCGCGGTTCGCCTCAAGGTTACTCAGCGCTGCGTTGATACCGCCCTGCGCCGCCCCCGTGTGTGATCTTAACGGGTGGACTCGACTGAAGATACACGTGTCTGTGTATCGGGACGATTCGATTGCTGCACGGAGGCCTGCAAGGCCCCCGCCAATTATGATCACATCATGCGATATCGTACCTTATCACCTCATTTCGTGAAGACCAGTGGCCAGAAACCGTACACCCCGAAGAGGAAAGCGACAAATCCCAACATCACCAGGCTTACGGACAGGTACCGTCTCCCTTGTGAACCAGGTCCGAAATCCAGTATTATTGCCCTCACACCGTTGAGGCCGTGAAATAGAGCTAGGCCAAGCAGGGTGAGGTCGATGAGCGCTCTCAATGATACGGCCCAATCAGTTGAAAAGTTCGACACCCACAGGTGCAGTCCCAGAAAGACAACGAGAAGCACCGCTGTGATTCGTTGAAGAATCCAGAGGCCAACACTTTTCCGCAAACTCTGTTCCATCTCCCGTTTCACCCACTGTGCAGCATTGGCAAGGCGAGTGTGATGACGTAGGCCGCTGTGGCGATGGCTAGGGCCATCGTTACCCAGAAGGACAACCTATGTTTCCGGACGCCAATGCCCAAGTCCAACAACACGATTCGGACACCGTTCAATCCGTGAAAAGCAACAATGCCCAGGATAATCAAATCGAAAGCTACCGTGGTGGAGGCGCCTGTCCAAAACGGGTTTCTAAGCACGTCGAACATCTCAGCCATAGAACCAGTCGTGATGCCAAAGTTCGCTTGGGCAATCGCCATGATGTGGGTGAGCAGGAAAAAGACCAAGTAAAGTCCAGAAACACGTTGAATCACCCAGGCATACATTCCAAGCCTCATGTTTCGCGGGTTCAGGTCACTACTTCTGTCAACAAGCTTCCTCGTCCACTTAACCAAATTGATTCACTCTTCCCTCAATCCCAGCCATAGAACACAACAGAAGCTGCATAGAGTAAAGCTGCGAAGCAGAGTATCGCCAATCCCGCGAATGCTGCGAAGATTTTCTCGTACCCACCCATGTCAGCAACCATCGCTTCATACAGAAAGGCGAATTCGAGGATAATGAGCAACACAGCCAACGCTACCCAACCCCGGGAAATATTATCGGTTTTGTGGCCACCCATTTACTCGAACCATCCAACTCTGTTGTGTATGCGCCCTGCCCGCTTGTCCACTCTATAGACCTCTCGTGCCAGAAAGGCCACTGATGCGATTACGGCGACTAGGTTGCCAACAATCGAAGCTGCGTTCGATGCGTTCAAGCCGTTTCTGGCAGCATAAAGGAGAAGCGGCATCAAGTTCGAAACCGCATACGTACCGACGACAAACGCTATGGCAAGAAGAAGCATATGCGCGGCGCGCCTAGTCGAAGAATTAACCTTCATTTTTCGAAGCTCCTTCTTATTCTTCGATTGGCATAAAGAACCAAGAACACCAACACGGCTGCCGCCATGTTGGTCACGAGGAAAGCCGTAGTAAACCCAGGATCAGTAAAGGAACCTACTTGGCCCGGCGAGAGGTAGCCGTAAATCGTCAGGCCTAGAAATTCAGCGACCACGACAAAGGCAACCGCCGCAAACATGGGCCTTCTCAGCGGGCGGCGTTCCGAACCTCGGTCGATGAAGGGAACCGCCAGCAAGAAAATTCCGAGACATGCCAGTATCAAGACGCCGTAGAGGGGTTGGACGCCTTGGGTCTTTAGAAACTGGTAGACCCCCATGAAATACCATTCAGGTTCAAGAATTGCCGGCGGATGGAGGGGGTCGAACTTTTTCCCAAGTTGGAGAGGAAAGAGGGCTACGAAGATTGCGAGTAGTCCGATTACGGCGAATGCGAGGCTCATTTCCGCCAATAAGACATTTGGGAAGAATGGAACGTTCTCCCGGGGTTCTTCCTCAGAGGGGTCTTGCAATTCTATGCCTCCGAATCATCCAGAAGTGAAACGCCATCAATAGAACAAGTAATCCTGGGATGAGCAGTATGTGGCTGGCGAAGAAGCGGCCAAGCGTGTCCGTGTAGCTGTTTCCCCAGAAAAGGTAGGTTATGGTGCTTCCGAGTTGCGGAATCGAATCAACGAGCCCTAAACCCACGCCGGCGGCGCCCACTGCTTCCTGATCCCACCGGAGAACGTACCCTGTGAAGCCAGCCATCACGGTGAAGGCGCCGAGTCCGACCCCAATGATCCAGTTGAGTTCTCTCGGTTTCTTGTATGCGCCGGTGAAGTAGACGCGAAGCATGTGGAGAATTGAAGTGATTATCATTCCGTTAGCTGAATAGAAATGGATGCCGCGTATCAGCCAGCCGTACTTCACATTCATAGTGATAACCTGGACGCTATCGTAGGCGCTGTCTGGTATCGGCTTGTAGTACATCGCAAGCATAATGCCTGTTACGGCTAGGAGAACGAAGAAGAGGAACGTGAGGCCGCCAAGACAATACATCGGGTTGAGGGCTCGTTCGGTGATCTTCGTATTCAAGATTGGTTCGATTCTGGTTCGTTCCACAAACCAATGCCAAATCCTTTGGGAGAATGGGCGACGGCGCATTCCTTCTCAAGCCTCACCATAGAGGGGAAGCCCACTCTCGTAACCGTCCGCGTAAATGTCCCCCTGATTGTCAATTTCGAGCTTGATCTTTGATAAAGGCCGCGGCGGAGGACCGCCCAAAACGTTTCCCGTCTCGGGGTCGAAAACACCGCCATGGCATGAGCAGAAGTTCTGGTCTGGTTTACCCTCCCATCCTGCTACGACAGTTTTGTCGTAGTGTACTTGGCATCCGAGGTGCGTGCATATCGAGTCGAATGCCACAAAACCGTCGGACAAGTGAATGAGAACGGCCGGTCGGTCTTTGTGCGGGTATTCAAACAGCAGGCTCGTGTTGACGGGTACGTCGATCGTATTGGCAACCCGCAGCCTAGGGTAGGTTACAGGGCCGGTTTCTTGGGGAACGAACAGAAACTGTGCAAGCCTCTCTAACGGGAAGAGCAGCGCCACTGCTCCAAACAGGGCTGTCCCCTTTAGGAAATTTCGCCTACTGAGTCTGCGGTTTGGCAACGGTCGTACATGATGAGAGGGTAGCGGTCTCTGTTTATTGGTATGGGATTAACAGAAAATACTATGCATACTTGGTGGGGCCGAAGGGACTGTCAAATCAGGCTACACAAAAATGAACTGCTGGGCCATCAAATATCCAAACGCGGTGGCGTAATGCGCGTAAGAGTTGGAGACAAACGGGTGTTCATCGGCGGCAAAGCCGTAACGATTCTCCACGCCGAACTCCATGAATAACCACTTAAAGAATGCACTATAGTTCATTCGTCAAACTATGAGTGGGTGGCTCCGATGAAACTAGTCGTAGTAGACCATGTGCACCTTACAGACCGCCACATTCAACAACTTCGCCGAATGGGCGAGCTGCAGGTCTTCGGTGACCCGCCGAAATCCGATGAAGAATTGAGGGAGAGAATGCGGGGAGCCGACATCGTGATAGTTGGCTGGAGTAATATTACGAAAGAAATTCTCGAGTCGGTCCCAAACCTCAAGATGTTAGCGATCTGGGCTACGACCTGTCATTACGTAGACCTCGAAGCTGCTAAGAAACGAGGCATCGTCGTCACACACGTCCCAGGCTACGGTACCGAAGCAGTAGCTGAACACGTCTTCGTCCTGCTGCTCGCGACAATTAGGAAATTGTTGCTGGCTGACCATCAGGTCAGAGAGGGAAAGTTTGATTGGCGGCCGCTCAAAGGAGCAGAACTGGCTGACAAAACCATAGGAATCGTTGGTACCGGTGCAATCGGCTGCAGAGTCGGCGAGATAGCCAAAGGTTTTCGAATGCGCATCCTAGGTTATGACATCATGCCAAACCACAAGAGGGCCCAAGAAATCGGGATGAAATACGTTGACCTTCAAACCTTGCTGAAGGAAAGTGACATCATAAGCCTGCATGTCACCCTAACCGCCAATTCAGAACATCTAATCGGAAAGAAGGAGTTTGAAATGATGAAGAACGGCGCTGTCTTGATTAACACGTCTCAAGGTAAAGTGGTTGACGAGAAGGCGCTAGTCGACGACCTCACTTCAGGAAAATTATCCTGCGCCGGGCTCGACGTTTTCTCGCAGGAACCCCCTGCCCGAGACAATCCGCTGTTCAAACTTGACAACGTGGTCCTCACGCCTCACATAGGCTTCCACACAAGCGAAGCCGTGGAGAGATGCAGTGACATATGCATTGACAACGTCGCGAAATTCTTGGAGGGACGTCCGCAGAACATCTGCGCGTCACCTTGAAACATCAAAAGCCTAGCAGGCCCTTCACTTCACGCTCGTCTGAGCCGGTTACTATTCGAGGTAAATTGGTTCCTAGTCGTGAAAATAAGTAGATTAGCAATAAATACGCTCATAACCAATATCAATCATTGAGGCAAGACGATTGTCTGAGAAAAAATCTCGTAGAGGATTCGTCAAAACTGTCGGCATTGGCGTCGGCGGCCTAGTTGTCGGCGCACTTGCAGGTACGGCCGTCGCACCGATGATGACGCCACCTCCACCCAAAGCCAAATGGGCCGATATGCCCCCCGCCGGGTCTACGATTGTTCACGGTATGGACGCAGCCTATCCTCCTTTCACACAGATCGACCCTTCCGGCAACGCAGAAGGGTTCGACGTTGATGTCGTGAACATGATCGGGCAAAAGTACAGTTGGAATATCGTGCACAAACCATGGGACTGGTCAGCAATTATCACAGCGGTCCAGTCTGGCGACTTAGACTTTGTCGCGTCAGGGATGACCGACACCGCAGCTAGATCAGAGATCGTGTGGTTCAGTATTCCCTACTACAGTTACATCCACCAGCTGATCGCACTAGCAACCGACACTAGGACAAAAGACCAAATTCTCAATTCGGGATCATACATAGCGTGCCAAACAGGTGCCACATCAGACGAGTGGGCTACGAAACTCTTAGCCAAAGGCTACACCTTCCAAAAACTCGGGCTTGATTCCTACGAACTCGCCTTCAAGGCAGTAACAGACGGCAGGGCGGTCGCCGTGATCAGCGACAGTGCCTTCACTGGACCATACTTCAAGAGCCAACCGGACCAAGCGGCCAAGTTCAGAGTGGTTTCAACTATTGGGGGCGATGCAACGTACGGATACGCCACAAGGCCAGCCGACTTTGGGCTTAGAAATGCAATCAACCACGCACTAGAGGACATAATGGCGACTACCGACTGGCAGGATCTAAGGGACAAGTGGAGCGTCTAGGAAAACCCAAGACTGAGCTTCCTCACTCCCGCATGAATGGGAGAAAACACCGCGAACTATCTTTGGCCGTGAGTTAATGGCGGCGTTTGCGGAATTTCTCCCGTACATTCTTTCTGGTACTGTTTGGACTCTTGGTTTAGTCGCGGGCGGCATAGGGATAGGATTCGTAATCGGCCTCGTCATGGCCATAGGGCAAATCTACGGCGGCCAGGAAGCTAAGGCAATTATTCATGCATATGTCTGGTTTTTCAGAAGCATTCCGCTTCTAGTGCTTCTCTTCCTATTCTACTGGGGTGTATTTCCAGCAACTGGTTTCAAGCTCGATCCTTTGGCGTGTAGCATTGTGGTTCTTGGGCTGCGAAGTGGGGCGTACCAATCTCAGATTTTCCGCGGGGCCATATTATCGCTTGGCGATACTCAACTACTAGCTGCGCGAGCTTTGGGCATGAGCAAGCCGAGAGGCATATTTCACATTGTCTTGCCTCAAGCGCTTCGAATCTCAATGCCGGGCTGGTCGAACGAATATGCGACCATGATCAAAGACTCAGCAATTACCTTTGCCTTGGGTGTCCTTGAAATATTAACGAGGACAAGGTACGTTGTTAGTGCGACACATGAAGCGCTTATACCGTATTTCTTTGCCGGGGGACTCTTTCTAGTCCTTACGTACGCCGGCACCAAAGCCGTCAACATAGTCTACGAACGAACAAAGATACCCGGCTTGGTTGGGAGGCTGTGAAATGGCTGAAACAAATGTGGTGCTGAAAGTTGAGGGCCTGGAAAAGAGCTTCGCAGGCATCAGAATTCTCAACGGTGTGTCCTTCGAAATCGACCGAGGGCAGATTAAGGTAATATGTGGCCCAAGCGGCTCTGGGAAAAGCACGCTTCTCAGATGTTTGAATCTCATAACCCAACCCGATAAGGGGCGAGTATGGCTCGAAGGCCGAGAAATAACGAATGAGAAGAGCGACGTAAACAGGGTCAGGCAGAGAATTGGTTTCGTCTTTCAGGAATTCAACCTATTCAACCATCTCACAGCGCTGAAAAACGTCAGCATAGCCTTGGAGAAAGTCAAGAAGATGAGTAAGGACGAGGCGAACGACCTCGCCATGAAGGAGTTGGCAAGGGTCAACCTAGCGAACGACGCACACAAATACCCAGCCGAACTTTCGGGGGGACAGAAGCAGCGGGTTGCGATAGCCAGAGCCCTCGCAATGAACCCGGTAATAATGTTCTACGATGAACCGACATCCGCTCTCGATCCTCACTTGATCGGCGAAGTTCTCGACGTCATGAAGAAGCTGGCCCAGGAGAAACTGACCAGCCTCGTCGTGACACATGAGATAGGATTTGCTCGTTCGGTCGCCGATGAAATCATGTTCATGGGGGAAGGGAGGATACTCGAACATGGGCCCCCCAGTGAAATCATCGAGAACCCCAAGCATGAGGTTGTTAGACAATTCTTCAAACGCATCAATGAACTCTACAGGAGGGACTAGCAATAGTATTCTGGGACACCTACATTCCGCAGCTGCTTGCTGGGGGTGTAGTAACAGTCGAATTGATCGTCGTATCCATCCCGATCGGCGTTGCGCTAGCAATCGTTCTAGGGGTGGCTCGGGTCTATGGAAACAAAGCTGTTTCCCTAGTCGCAACAAGCATCGTGGGAGTTTTCAGGGGATTCCCAGCCATAGTGACCCTGTTCATAATTTTCTTCGCTCTTCCTGAAGTGAGAATTTATTTTTCACCCTACTGGTCGGCCGTTTTAGGATTCGTGCTAGTGACTGGCGCGTACCAGTCGGAGTATGTCAGGGGATGCATACAATCAGTTCAAGCTGGGCAGTCGCTTGCAGCTCAAGCGCTCGGGATGAGTAAACCACAGGAAGTGATCCACATCATTCTACCCCAAGCGCTGAGAGCAGCGCTCCCGGGCATTACCAACGAAATCATTTATCTGATTCTCTACTCCTCGTTAGCGTCCTACATAGGCGTCCAAGAGATGTTCGGCGTAGCGAGGACGTTCAATTCTCTAAATTTCAGGCCGATAGAGATTTTTCTCACGGCCGGCTTAGTCTACGCGGCTATTGCCACCGTCTGTTTTGTAGGTTTCAGATTACTTGAAAGGAGACTCCGCATCCCCGGGTTGGAAGCCGCACGCTAAGGAGTGAGGCCACGTGCATCTAACTCGTGAAGACGAGCGGATCCTGAAAGGAGAACTCGGAGCCGGCAGACAGGCCGCGATGGAACTGCTCGTGGCCATAGGAGAAGCCTTTGACGCTCCAAGAATGATTCCCATCAACCGTGCACATGCAGCCTCCAGCGGCCAAGAAGGCGACCTGTACTTTGTTGAAATCCTAGCCAAAGGCGGCGCCTCATGCAAAGTAACTACAACAACAAACCCGATCGTGGACTTTGATTATTTTCAGCAAATCATGAACATAGCCGAGGAACACGATGAAGCCTCGGTGGCTTGGAAGACGAAGAACTACTACAAGCAAATTGGCGCAGTCATGAGCCAGTCTTGCATTCCATACCTCGCTGAGAACATTCCGGAATACGGAGAACACGTAGCCTTCTCCGAATCCAGCGCAACCCCGTACGTGAATTCAGTTATAGGTGGACTAACGAACCGTGAGTCCATTCAGACAGCTCTTGCAGCGGGTGTGCTTGGTGAGACACCTGAATACGGAATGCACCTGAAAGAAAACCGAAGGGGCACAGTCCGTGTCAAAGTTGAAGCCAACTTAAATGATGGATACAGCTACTCACTTCTGGGGCAATATGTGGGAAAGAAAATTGCTTCCGGAATCCCCGTCTTCACGGGCATTCTAAAGCGACCCAGGATTGATCATTACATCAACCTGTGCGCCATGTTGAACGTGACAGGTGCGATACCAATGTTCCACATACCCAGCGTAACGGTTGAGGCGAGAACTGAGGAAGAAGCTTTCGCGGGAGACATACCAATCGAGAGCATCACGGTCACCAACCGCGAACTTCGCCAAACTCAGGACGAACTTCAAACGGCAACTGGCCCAGTAAGTGTCGTTATCCTCGGGTGCCCTCATTACAACCTGGACCAAATGGCCGAGCTAGCCGGGCTCGTGAAAGGAAAGAAGGTTCGCGATGGCATGACTTTCTGGGTTAATACGTCCGCAACGACTAAGCTCATGGCCGACAGGGCTGGCCACACCAATACCATCCAAGAATCAGGAGTCCACCTCGTAGTGGACACCTGCATAGACATGTTCTGCTGGAACAACCTTCGGGACAAGACCGGAATGACCGACTCACCAAAATGCGCATACTACCGAAGGTTCGGTCCAGTCAAGGTTGGCACGATGGAAGAATGCGTTGCCGCGGGCATGCAATAAGGGGGTGCCAGAGTTCGTAGAAGTCAGCATTAAGTGTCACAAGCTCGCGAAAGGATATGGAGAAGGAGAAGCCTTGGTCTCCAAGGATCCTATCTGCTTCTACCTAGTCGAGCCGAAGACTGGTATCGTTAGAGAGAAGGGGCATCAACTCGAGGGAAAGTCGATCGCGAGGAAAGTGCTAGTGTTTCCGACGGGAAAGGCGAGTTCCGCAGTCCAAATGGACGGGCTAGTCAAGTTGTTAATCAATAAGAACGCACCTCGGGCCATGATTGTAACGGATGTGGAGCCAGTTCTCTTGGGAAGCGCGGTTCTGACTAAGATCCCGCTCGTTGACAAACTGGAAAGGAACCCATTCGAGGCCATTAGCTCCGGGGACTTCGTGAAAGTGGACGCTGACAAGGGTTCAGTTATCGTGACGAAAGGCTAAGCGAGAATTTCTCGCAAACCAAGTGTTAGGATAGACCATGGGCTCTACTGCTTCTCTGTGGACTCCCAGGTCTTTCGTGTTCGTGAAGTCGAGGAACTCAGTTCCATCATTCATGGTGGGGCCGATAGAATCAAGGGTTGCACTCTGACAAGAGGTTAAACTACCACACGGAAATCCTAACCAGACGAGCGATTGAGAGGCGATCGTTTTGGCAAACACCACACTCACCGCAGTTGAGGGATTAAGGGTTGGCCATGCTCAAGACAAATTGAGTCCGACGGGTTGCACTGTAGTTCTATTTGAACCTGAGGCCGATGTTGCATGCGAAGCACGCGGTGGATGGCCGGGAACCTATGATACGCATTCAATAGATGTGACTAAGACCTTCGTGAGGAAACACGCTGTATTTCTTACGGGCGGTGATGTGTTTGGATTTGACACGGCCATCGGTATACGGCGGTATTTGATTGAGCGCGGTTTAGCCTCTGCCACAGGAGTTGGCAAGCTCCCAGGCATCGTCGGAGCAAACATCTACGACCTCCCCATTGCTACAGTCGACAAAGTTCGATACCCTGAGTTGGGGTACTCAGCATGCATGAATGCTTCGAGGGACCCAGTTGGAGAGGGCAATATTGGTGCGGGTATGGGCGGGACAGTGGGAAAACTCAAAGGCATCGAGTTTGCGTGCAAAGGCGGATGCGGCACAACCTCAGTGACCATGCCTAACGAAGTCGTTGTGGCCGCAATAGTCGTGACTAATGCCTATGGGAACGTGTACGACATTGAAACAGGGAGGACTATTGCTGGCACCAGACGAACCAACCGAGGATTTATCGAATTCGAGGAAGCAATGGCTGATTACTTGAAGGATAGTGCTCCACACCACACCACGATAGGCCTCGTTGCGACCAACGTTGACTTGTCTCACGAGCAATTGATCAAGGTCGCACAGATGGCACATGATGGTCTTGCAATGTCGATCAGGCCCGTGCACATGTCAACTGATGGTGATACCATGTTCGCGGCCTCCACGGCGAAGATAAGGGGATTACGTGACCTAGACCGTGTCGTCGACATCATAGGGTACGCGGGAGCCCAGTGCGTTGCCAAATCAGTCGTAAGAAGCGTGAAGACAGCACAAACATTAGCTAACGTACCGGGCTGGAACGACACACCAAGATAGGGTATTCGAGAAAACGCCCCAAAGGTACAATCCGCGAACAATACTAGGAAACGCGTTAGTTCACGGTGACCAACGCATTCCCCTTTGATTTGCCGAGTCGGATGGTGAGTGTCTTGAATAGACTAGGCTGGCGAAATCTCTTTGAATATGTTCGCTATGTCGATGTTCTCTTTCGCCAAACGGTATTTTCTGGCGATTATGTATATAATAGGGAAGGTCCGAAGTAGTCGAAGTGCGCTCAGTGGTCAATTGACAAATTGACTGGGTGATTTTACATTAGGGCTAAACCCGTTCCTCTACGGATCGGTACCAAACTCTACTGTCGCCGACCCTTGCTCGCATCTTCCACTTCAATGACTTCGGCTGTTTTTCTATCAAGTCGAGCAAGAAACGGACTTTCTTATCGACATCTTTCTTGTCCCCTTCCTCTATGGCAGAAAAGGTTTGGGCGTAGCTTGTGACCTTGTCGAGGTTCATTGTCAATGTCCTCCAAAGACCCCAATCGGCGGAACACAAAGATACTATCCTTTGTCCGTTGATGATCTCGTTGTCACCGTCACCAATCTCATGTTCTCGAAGAAGCATTATTGTATCGATTAGATCCTTCTCGTTGATCTGAACTATCTGCATTTTCTCGAGGAGTAATTCCGCAAGTGGAATGGTTGGGTAGTCGATTTCCAACCTGTCCTTGAATGATATATCGTGGCACATTTCCAAACCTTCGTAGAATACATCGATGTGCATTTCTCCTTCGCCTAGAAATACGGCCCTCTTAAGTCCAGGGATCGCAGCCAGCGCGGAGTGTTTGTAGCCCGCTTCTTTGAGGTACCGTGTGATTTCCGTTCCATGCCTGATGTAAGCCGCCATGTCAAGATCGGAAAGGTTCCTTGATGCTCTTTCGTGAATGTAGGAGAATTTCTGACAGTGGGTTCTGATGGCCAATGCACCCAACAGGCGAAGTACGAGTTTTCTGTCTCTTGCACCTGCGATTATCTTGTCGCCTTCATCGAAAAGCCTCTGTTCAAAAGCAGACGCGATGTACATTTTTCAAGGTCCTTTGTTGGGTCTAACCCGAAGTAAAGCTATAGCTTTCCACGCGGTCTCCCTTTAGACTTAGCAGGGCCCCCCGCAAGATCCCCTCTCCGTACTCACTGCCTGGATTAATGCAAAGTGTTCTGCCGATCTTGGCGGTTCCGCGTGATTCATGAATGTGACCATGCAAACCGAGGAGGGGCTGGTGTTTCTCTATCGATTCCGTTACCGCTATGCTTCCAACCGATTCCATTATGGTCCCACTAGGCCCCATCTTGGGTTGCAGGTTCCCATCTAGTTTAGGGGCTTGGTCGATATTCGTGCCCTTTGGAGGGCAGTGGAAATTGAAGACGCATTTCGACATATCCTTCACCTGGGATGTCATCGCATCGAATTTCGAAGCCAGCTCCTCTTCTGAGACGTCTCTAGGGCATTTCCATGGGGTCATATTGCTGAACCCGGAGCTAATCATCTCATAACCGTCGACAAGCTCTACAACCTTCCCTTCTGGGTTGACTATGCTCTTGGACTCGTTGAGGACTGAGTCGACTGCAAATGAATCATCGTTACCCGGCATTACATAGCATTGTATCTTGGTTCCGCTGAGTCTTTGGTCCGCAATCTGGACCCAACTCCGCAACCGTTCGACCATAAGTTTCTCGAAAAGCGCATCCTTCTCACGAGGTGATGAGTTGATTCTCACGATTTCTTCAGGCTTCTCTCGGAAACTATAGAAGCCATTATCGCGAATCTTCTTCTCTAGGTCGATTACCTCATTTTCCTCTTTGAAGACGTAGTTCGCACCAAGAAAGTGGGCTTTGAACGTGCCATCGTCTTCAACAAAAATTGGGATCACCACCTTTCCTGTGATATCTCCACCCAGAATCTGCACGTTGGCTTTGTAGAACTTTCCTGCGTTGAGAAATTTAAGAAACGTCTTCTCTGAACCATGGACGTCGGATGTGAAGAAAATTTTCATTATATCATGCAACGCCTTTTTCATCGTCCGCCTTTGGAGGCTTATAAAACTGCTTGAAAAAGTTCCGTATAGAAAGTCATGACCCGAAGGCATATATTCACAATCGTTCTGATTTGGCTGAAGAAAATTGACTGAAAAACAAAAAAGGCCTGAGATGTTTGTACGCAGGGCTTCAGGGCTTACAAGGGAATTCGGTCTATTCGACGCTTTTGCCTTCAACACACTCGGCTTCGCACTCGGCTTGGTCATAATGGTTACTCCCCTTTTCGTAGGGGGACTATTTCCGGGAGCAAGCATCTACGGCATGCTCATAATCGGAACTTTGCTCACGGTCTTCAACGGTCTTTGCTATGGACTTCTTGCTGCAGCAATGCCACGGTCCGGAGGAGACTATGTCTACAATGGCAGAATACTACACCCAGCCATAGGGTTCATGTCCAACTGGGGTTTCACATGGTCCCAATTCCTCGGGATCGGAATCTACACCGCATGGATTACCAACTATGCTCTCTCATCAGCAATACTTACATTAGGATACCAAACGGCCAATGCCGGACTTGTCAGTTTCGGCTCTCTGATATCCACACCATTGTACACTTGGGCAGTGGGAACGATTGTGATGGCATCGGTCCTAGTCATATTGCTACTGCCGACGAGATGGGTCCGTAGGATACTCACTTGGGGCATGGTAATCGCAGCAATAGGTTCGTTCGCAACGCTCGCGATATTCTTGTCCTACAATCATCAGCAGTTCGTGCAGATATTCAATGATTTCATGATGAAGACTGTAAATCTGCCGAATGCCTACGATTCGGTCATAGCCACAGCAACGGCTCAGGGGTACTCTATCCCTCCACCATCGTTGATTGCTACCGTTCTCTCGATTCCCATTGGCTACTGGGTCTACATCGGATTCACATACTCGGTATACATCGGCGGTGAAGTCAAAGAACCACAAAAAAACCAAAACAGAGCTATATTGTTGTCACTGCTCTTCGGTTTCATATTTTACGCGGCAACATTCGGGGCCTACTACAACGTGGTTGGAGCCAACTTCAACGACGCAATAGCTTACCTTAACCTTAACAACCCATCAGCGAACCCAATTCCAGTGCCCCCTGTAGTGAACTTCTTTGCAGGAATACTCGCAGGCAACCCGACATTGAACGCTTTGGTCGGAGTGAGTTTCTTCCTCTGGACATATCTGCTACTGATCGTCATGATGACTATTTGCGTCAGAAACGTCTTCGCTTGGTCTTTCGATCGTGTCATAGCCGAGAAGCTTTCAGCAGTAAGCAAACACGGGCAACCATGGGTGGCCAGCATTACAATAGCCTTCGTTGCATGGGTGCTCATGGGACTGTACGTCTTTACGCCCTTCTTCACGTACGTCGTGAACTACACGGTCATCTTCTCCATATGCTTCTGGATAACGGGAGTCTCCGCGTTGGTCTTTCCCTACGTGAGAAAGGACATGTTTGACGCTGCACCAGAAGTTGTCAAGAAGAAGATTGCGGGCATTCCTGTAATCAGCATTACGGGATTAATCAGCGTAATTCTGTTCAGCCTAATCCTCTACTCGTCCTTCGCACTGCCAGCATTCTCAGGACCAGTGGGACCATATTCAACCGGATTTGTCGTCGGAATATACGCGGCAGGCCTGTTAATCTACTACATTGCCCGATTCTACCGCAGACGCGCCGGAATCGACCTCGACCTACTCCACAAAGAAGTTCCGCCAGAATGAGCTCTCCGAGAGCTCCCCCTATTCTTTTTCCATTTGCAACTACTTCTGAAACCCAACCTGATTGTGCGATATACATGGTCTAAGACATTATATGAGGAATCGACTTCGGCAGGAATCTTGCGCTTGAGGAGGGCTTTATTCCAACTGTGGAAAATGGTTATAAAAGTCAGTATTTCGACTTTGATCGTAGCAGAGGTTCTAGGTTCGACCATTTTGCTAAGACCCACTGCGTGAACGTGGTGGGGCCGAAGGGATTCTCATGGTTCTGGGGTGAACCATTTTGAACCCTCGACTTCCGCCATGCCGTCATGTCTACGGGTTTCTTCGCTCCTGAAGTTCGTCATTCCGTTCAGGTCCGCAAACCCGTTAAGGTTTGGTCTTCTGGAGCCCTTGGCGGGAACGTGTCCCTGTCGTCATCCCTGGCTAGAGTCCGTCACTCCCACGTGGTCACCGTGTCTACGGCCCCACATCGGAACCGACAGGGCGGCCCCAGCCCAGTCAGCATAGGCAGTTGCTATATGGATTTTGGCTACTTCCGGCCGATACGCGAAGCCCGTCAAGTAGTAATACTGCTATGCACGAACTCTGGCTGAAGGTTCTTGCTGAAGATCGGGCTCATTGGGAAAACGAACGCAGGCAAGACGACGTTCTTTAACGCCGCAACCCTGCTGAGCGCTCCCGTCTCAACCTACCCATTCACGACCAAGCAGCCGAACATCGGACAGGCATACGTTAAGACAATATGCGTCTGCAGAGAACTCGGCGTGAAAGACAACCCTAAGAATTCCACCTGCATAGACGGCGCCCGCTTTATCCCCATACAGCTCATCGACTTGCCCGGCCTAATCAAAGGGTCATGGATGGGCAAAGGCCTCGGCAGCCAGTTCCTAAGCGTCGCGTCCCAGGCAGATGCACTCATCCACATTGCCGACGCGTCAGGAAGCGTCGATGCCGAAGGCAAACTCACGAAGCCGGGTATGGGGAACCCAGTGGCCGATGTCTACGACATTGAGGAGGAGTTGGTTCGCTGGTTCGCCAAAATCATCGAGAAGACCATCAAGAAACTTGGAAAGCATCCCAAGAAAGGTTCGTCCGTTGACAGGCTCCTCACGCAAGATCTCGCGGGGTTGAAAATTACAGGCGAACATATCGCGAGAGCCCTTGAGGCCAATGCACTTGTGGACAAGGGCCTTGGGCGATGGAAGCATGAAGACGTTTGGAACTTTGCGAAAAGCCTTAGGCAGTTCTCAAAACCAACCCTCATAATCGCAAACAAAATGGACCTTGCACCCGCGGATAAGAATTACGAGAAACTTGTAAAGGAATTCGGCCAGGCTTTCGTATTGCCCGCCTCCGCTGACGCAGAATTAGCTCTGCGTCGCGCTGAACAGAAGGGATACGTTGAGTATGTTCCCGGCGAGGAAGCGTTCCGGGTGAAGAATAGGGAGAAGCTGACGGCTGAGCAGAGGGAGGCATTAACTTACGTTGAGCAGCGTGTTTTCTCAAAATGGATTCAGACTGGTGTGCAGTTCGCACTGAACACCTGTGTCTTCAAATTGATGGGCATGAACGCGGTCTACCCTGTCGAGGATGCGGAGAGATTATCGGACAAGAAGGGGAACGTGCTCCCCGATGTGTTCCTCGTTCCGTACAACGCCTCAGTCACCGACTTGGCCGCCCAAATCCATACCGAACTGGCGAAGACTATGATCTACGCGGTTGACGCGCGAACGAAGATTCGGGTGCCAGCCGATTACAAGTTGAAAGACCGTGATATCATAACAATCGTTGCGGCCACAAAAGGAAAAAGGGTAAGCTAGGCGCCAACGACCTTCAACAGGTCGGCCTTAGTAATTATTCCTTGGACATGGCCTCGCTTCGTGACTAAGACCGCTGGCGCGTACTGCAGCAGGGTGGAAACCATCGACAACGGTGTCTCCTCATTTACGCTCGGAAAGGCCTCGTCCATGATCTTCTCAATCGGCTGCTTGGACACTTCATCTGGTTTCGGTGCTGATACCAACTTCTCGAGGATGGTCTTCTCCGTCAGGCTGCCTACAACCTGATTATCGTTAAAGACTGGGAGTTGGGAGAAGCCCGTCTCACGCATTATGCGGACGCCTTTCGACACGGCATCGTGCGCGTGGACGCCGACCACTTTTCCATGGCTGACGTCTTTGGCTTTGAATTCATTTCTACGTTCCAATCCTTCTAGGGTATCAAAGATTGCTTTCGTCTTGAGGTAGGAGGGGCTGATTCGTTTGCTTTCGACCTTGGCGATCATGGATTGGCTTACGCCGGCGAGGCTAGCGAGTTTCTTCTGGCTGATCGCGAGTAGTCTTCGCCGTCTGCCAATCTCTTCGAGGCCTGGCAACATGCTCTTCATACCCGTTTCCGAAGGTTATTCTTATGAGAAAACGGTATATTCATATGTAACTATGCCCCTATTTGGAATACGGCGAATGAGTTGAGCGACCTAATCGACACTTGGATACAGAACAAGCTCCAGGCTGAGGAACTTTCACAACATGGCGCGAAACTTTACCGTGCCTACTTGCGGCGACTTTTGAAAGGCATGAACCTCACACCCGAACAGGTTCTTGAAAAAGCGAAAGCTGACATTAATCAAGTTTGGACCGACGCCAAGAATACGAACGGCATGACGGCTGCAGGTCGACATAAGGCACTCTTGGCGTTCAGGAATTTCCTACGAGCCAACGGACACTATCCGCCCATGGATCGTCTAAATCACAAGAAAAGCCGCGAGGAAAGAGCAGCGCACAGAAAGGGATTCTTGAGTTGGGATGAGGCCCTAGCGGTCTGTAATGCTGCTGGGAAACCATACAATTTGATTTTCAAATTAATGCTTCATGCTGGCTGGGGTTGTTCCGAGTTCCTAGAGTTCAACAAGGCTGAAACATGGGGCTCTGTGAAGGACTTTCTAGCAAGAAATCCGACGGTCGAATACTACAGGTTCGACTTCGCAGGCAGAAAGAGTAACGACCAGCCATTCTACTCGCTGATTCCCAGCATGGTTCTAAGGGAAATCTTCGCGTCGGAAATCGTGCTTCCGATCTCGACAATCAAGGGCCTGCCCCTAGACCATAGCAGATACAACCGGGCGATTGTCTATTTGGAGTCAAGTTTCAACACGGCTCTGAAACGTGCGCCGATTCCGCCTCCTAAAGCAAGGATTACCTTACATGATGTACGGGACACTTTCAGAACTAGATGTACTTTGTCAAAAATATCATTTGAGGCCTCAGAGTTCGCGCTGGGTCATCAGTTGGACTCAAAGGGTTACATTCAATGCTTCAACGACGAGCCGTGGATGTGGTCGGAACTACGGAAAATCTACGGTCCCGTAATGGCAAGCGGGGAAGAGGTCAAGACGCTCAGGGAAGAAATCGACCAGCAGGGCCAACTCATCGAACAATTAACCGCCGCAATCACTCAGCTACAGGAAAACGCGAAAAAAAGCCGCAAAACGTGACGAAAGCAGTTTCACTTAGGTCCCTCCGTTATATCATAGAATATCACATAGTGGGGGTTACCATGCCTACACCCCTAAACTCTACGAGCGGGGAAAGGAAACTTTCTCCAGATTTCAGCGTTAGCGCTCGAAATCCCGTAGAGGCAGCGCTTGAAAAGAACGCTGCAGAAAAATCCAAAACCGGGAAAACGCCTTTGCGGCGTCCGGTTTGTCACCGTTAAGGCTCGAAAATATTTCTGCGTTTTCTGTTCGGGGGTGAAGTAAGTTATGGCGAGAAAAATTCAAACAGCAATCCTACTAGACCCGCCCCTAATGGACCGGTTGGCCCAGACAGCTAAACGTCTCCGTCGCTCTCAATCAAGCCTAATTCGAGACTTGATTAGCAAGTATCTGTAAGTCCCGCATTTTTTTGTTTTCTACGTTTTCGCTGCGCCCTTGTTTCACTGGTGACAGTGCGCAGCCCCTGAACGGACCAGTGGACTGAATTTGTGGAGGTGTTCTAATGGTAACATATTTTGTTTGTCCACGATGCTCCATGAAAGTTGCGAATTTATACGACTCAGATTTGCCGGAACAACTTCGCTCCCATTTAGGAACCTGCCGAGGTGAATCGAATGGCAACTAAAGAGCCACCTGAAGTAAGGGTAAACATCGAAGACCTGGAAAAGCTGGATTTCGGCAAACTCTTCACATCCATCATCAGCGAAGCCGATTTGGATAGTCCGACTTTCCATGACTTCGCTCGCTCTCTTGGTGGCATGGGGCGCAGAACAGCGGGCCATGGAAGTTACCGAGACGTTCAGAATCCAAGCCAAGTTAGAAGGCAACGTCTAGACAACATCAAGGGCATCTTGTCTTCTGGAGCTAAGACTATTCGAAGAATCTTCTACATGCTAGGCAGCGGAGCCAGCTACAACAGCATCATCAAAGATTGTGTTTGGCTTAGACTTCAAGGCGAACTCGACTGGAGCAGCATCGTGGAGGAAGGTCGACACCTACTAGGTACTCAAAGCTTCGAGAATTTAGCGGAATTTCTAGGTAACGTTCCAGGCACCTATAAGCTATCCAAAAAGGAAGCGTTCACCCAACCGATTGAAGTTTGGTTAGAGAAAGCAACCCTGCAACAAACCTTCTACCAGGTCACGGACAAGTATGATATTGGCCTACTTGTGACCCGCGGAGAGATAAGCTGGACCGCATTGTATAACGCTAGCCTCCGACTTGGCGGGGACGAACTCATCCTTTACTTCGGCGACAATGACTCTTACGGCCATAACATCTACAATGGCATCCAAGAGCATCTAGGGCAACTTGGTTGCACCCCAAGCTTCCAGCGGATCGCCATGACTGACGAGCAGGAGGCGAAGTATTGTCCAGGTGAAAGGCACCTTGACGGCATGCCCGTGGATGAACTCAAACAGGTCTTGGAAGCTACCATCAGGCAGTACTTGGATGCGGACAAGTTCAACCGGCTATGCGAGAAGGAAGCAGAGGACGCAGCGAAGTTAGAGAAGATTCTAGAATCCAGAGACCGGGAGGATGACGATTGACCGAGATTTTTCTAGATAAGCAAGCTTTCAAAGAAAGCTACGTACCAGACAGGATTCTACACCGAGACGCCGCTATCTCAAAGATTCACCGCATTCTAGCCGACTTTCAGAGAAACAGCAAACCTCGCAACATCCTTTGCATTGGAGACTTGGGCACTGGGAAAACGGTCGTCCTTCGCTCCTTTTGTAGGGAGCCACCTGAAGGCGTCAAAGCTGTCTTTGTGAACTGCGCGGAAGCGAATACGCAGACAAGAATTTTCAGGGCGGTTCTCGAACAACTCGGCGTTACCGTCAAGACGGGCTTCCCTGGAGATTACTATTTGGGCCTATTCAAGGCGGCTCTGCCATCTCGCCTAATCCTTGTTCTCGATGAGATTGACAAGCTAATTGAACATAGGGCGAGCGAGTATGAAGAATTGTTCTATACCCTCATGCGTACCATCGACCCAAAAGAAGTGGTTCTCGTAATGCTAACCAACAAGTTCAGCCTAGAAACCTTTCTAATCCGTGAACTTGACTCTAAGGTCAAAGACACTCTTCCATTCGAAAGGGTGGAGTTCCCCGATTACATCGCCCCGGAATTGAACGATATAATCTCCGCACGCGCCAAGGTAGGATTCAAACTCTCAGCGTACGACGCTGGAACAATGGCTCAAATCGCCCGTATTGTCTACGAACGGGGATTACGCGCTAGAGGCTTGATGGATCTCGCTCGAAAAGCAGGGGAAATCGCGGAGTCAAAAGAACATGAAAAAATCACTGAGGAAGATGTTAGTGTCGCAAGCGTTGAACTGCTCCACGACCGAGGTTTAGAGGTTATAAAACGACTTCCGCCGAACTTGCGCACAATCTTGGGGTATGTTCTCGTCAAGTCGCCCACGATTGAAATGGCTTACGACGCATTCAAGGCGACACCACTCGCACATGACGCAACCAGGGGAATGTTTTACGGCTACCTTAAGGAACTTGAACTATTCGGTGTTCTCGAAAAGAAGAGAGTCAGTTTAGGGAATAGAAGGGGTGTAATCGTCAAGCTCAACGTGCCCAGCGAACTGACTAGCATCGTCTCCAACAGCCTCCAAGACACCACCACCCCCTCTGCAACAAATGAGCATACCACCACTACCTATGCATTCACTACACAATGAAGAATGAGAACATGCATCACCAGACAACGACAACATTCTCATTTACTACATTAGGGGTGGCGGGGGTCCTCTTTCAAAGAGGGGGGTTTGGTGTGTTTCTTCTCTCTACGGGTAACAATTCAAAACAATCAAGTTTTACCCACGAAACGGGGGTGTGAGAGCTCTTGACTAAGCCGTTTGGAACACGTGCAATCAAAGCGAGACGAGGCGGGTCTCGTCCTGGGGCTGGGGCTCCTGGAGGTAATCGGAACGGGCAGAAAGCGATTCCTTTGCCCGAGAACTTCGATTTAGAGACCTCTGAAGGCATTCTAAGGTTCATTAAATCGGTGCTGATTCCAAGCGCCCTAACCAGTTCTCTAGGCGTCCGGTCCGTGACAGCCATCACTTCCTGTTGTAAGTTGCTTCTGGATTACGAGTCCTTGACGGCGCTGGAGGCACGAGTGAAAGCCATCGAGGAACCTAAAGGAGTCAAACCGAATTGAAACCGAGAATTGAGAAGATAACCGACCGAATCGAGAACGCGGAACCATCTAAACCACGCAACCAGGCAGACCATTTCTCAGCAAAAGAGCTGGCCAGAGAAATGAAGGAAACCTACGATTACCTAATTCAAACCCACGGCCCAAGCAGCCTAACGGACCAGTACGGAAGGGACCATTCCAGCGAAATCCTTGAGGCCATAGGGAAACTTGAGGCCGATGAAAACGTGAACGCATACGATTCTGCGCGGGAGCTTGATGAGGATTCACAGGTCGCTTTAGCGCGGTTGATTCGAGCAGTTGAAACCCACACCGCCAACAAGGCCGAGAGGTTGCGGTCCGCATTCAACGTGAGGCCCTGAAAACATGAGTTTTCTGGATGAAGACGAAGATGAGGATTTCTGGGAGCCAGACCAATGATTCCCCTAAATGAAACCGAGCTGGGCATCCTCGAAACATGTCAGTGTGGTCACATGAAAGCGCACCATTTCGGCAAAGCGGGAAGAGCCGCCTGCTGTTTGAGTTCATGTTCATGTCCCCAGTTCACCCGAAAGGAGACTAACCGGACTTCATAGGTATGAGATTATGAGAAATGAAAAGGAACCACCAGTAGAGGTACGCATAGAATATAAACAGAAACCGAAAGAACCACTAGAACTACTCCAGAAGTTGCAGTGGACGGAAACCAGGAAAGGAAAGAACGCTCAACAACGCCTCCAGAAACTGGAGGAAACCAAAAGTCATCTTGAGAAGGATCTGCAGCGAGGCGGCAAGGAAATTGAAGACCTCAAACAGAAAATGGGGCTGTTCCCCGGTCAACACATGCAGAAACTCCTTGAGTTAAGGGACCTGCAGGACACAAGGAAAATTGAAGAAACAAACCTATTGCGAGAAATCCGTGACCTCGAAACCGCCATCGACTTGAACACTAAAACTTGGGCGCTAAACCGCGTTGCTGAAACCCCTCAGAAAGCACAGGACCTACGTGAACACATCCAAATCCTAACGGGGAACATGAACGAAGCCGCACAGAAAGGAGACTTCGCCAAAGCCGCGGACCTCAAGAAAATCATTGAAAGCGACCAATGGGACTTAGCGAGACTTGAGGAATCCTGGAAGCAGTGGACGAACGAGGAAGAACTGCCTCATCCTAAAGGAGACGGGAAACAATGAAACGTGAACTAGCCAGGGCCCTCCAGGACCTAGTGGATCACATGCTCACTAAACAGCAAATCCAGCAGGACCGCATCGAAGCAACCAGCATCTTCCCAGCAGACTACACGAAGCAAGTCCTACGACAGAGACTCGGATTAAAGGACAAGAAGAGACAGAGGTGAATGAAATGTCAGAACAAAGCGATGGAAGCGGCGGCAAAGTGAACGCGAAAGCTCCGAAGCCCTCCGTAGATCAACCGTATCAGGGCATTGACACGTTAACGAGGTCGTCAACAAGTGGACACCAAATTTCAGGGCATTTACCGCCAGGGGAACTGCCAGCGGTTCCGCCACCCGTAGCGGTTGGGGTTCAACCAACGAAGGACACGCCACCCTACCGGCTCGGAAAACCAAAGGAGTAGTCACGGCAAGCGGTGTGAGGTGAAGGACGGGTGTTTTTGCTTCGGCAACTCCCCTAAGGGTGCTTCTGGGATTTGCTGTTCCATTCTTTCGCCCGCTCAATGAGTACCTCGACGCCATTGCCGAGACAGCGAACGGGTTGGTTGGAGGTTAGTGGATTTCGAGCCAGCCAACTCGTTCACATTTCACGCTAACAGAGAGGTGAGTTGAATGGTAAGTACAAGTTTCGTTTGCGCTGATTGCAAACAGCCAGGGACGGTCCCGTTCGCAATTGACGCTAACAGGCCGTTCTACTGTCGAAGCTGTTGGCAGAAGCGTCGAGCGCAGAAGCCTAACCCGTAAACAAGGGACAGTAAGCACTTATATCGCTGAAGGGGTCGAAATCCGCAGCTAGCTGCGCTTTTGCATGACCCCAAAGGTTGCGCTAGCGCAACTTTAACGGTCTGTTAAACTAGGGACTGTACGACAAAAAGAGAGAAAAAAGAGGGACAGACGCGGGATTCACTGACTACAATGTTGCGTAAGACGCCTTTAGTTTTTTATTTACTTCATTCTGTTCGTCCTCAATGGTCTTCCAGTCATAGCCTTCTACCTGCTTTCCTGCTCTCTCTCGCAGTTTTGTCAGGTCTGTCAAGTATTGCTTCAAAACCATGGCTTCCAGCACCTCTTTACCTTTGGTCTGTGCCTTGGCCGTGAAATCCGACTTACATTTCTCAATCACATTCCTGATTTGCTTTGTCGTGATTAGCTTGATTTCCTCGTCTTGACACAACATTCCCATCCGCTCGACGTAGTGATCTAACGCCCTTTGGACGACTGGAGCATTTTCTGTTTTCATCCGTCTCACCTCACGGTACACCCTTACAGGACCCCCTAGAAAGAGAGCGCGGAACTAGCGTAACAAAAAAAGGCGGGACTATAACGCAACATCTCCTAGTAGTTCTCGAAGTCCGTTAGCTTTGACAAGTCGCGGAACGTCGAAAACCTCACCGGCATTCCCTAGCAGCGCGCCGACATCTCGTACAAGCGCCTCGACGTACCATTCGTCCGGTTTGGAGCCTTCGACAGCCGCAAGTTTCGTTATCAAGCTATGAATTGGCTTCGGCATTAGGATAGTAACTTTAACCGTTTCACTTTTCATGCTGCACTCACCTCCTGATTACTCGGTCTTACTTCCTCGGTCCGTGGCGAGTCGCTGGCTGAACGTCCACGTTTCCATCAGGCGGCAGAGTTCGCTTCGAACCGCCATCAGATGCGTCCGGATTAGAATCGTAAAATAGTCTGCCACACTCTGGTTTCTGCTGGCTAACCGGAGGATTTCCTGAATGAAGTTCGCCTCTTCACGAGAGAGCTTTATCGTAAGTAGAACTGGTTCCTCGTTCTCCATTACGAGCCCCTCACCACGATCTCATCCACGTCGACCAGCCTCAGTTTCCTGCCGCAACGGGCACAGCGCCCGGGAAGCGAGGAATGAACGGGGCTGCCTGCGCTTATTTCTAGGAGAACGAACCGGCAGAACTTGCAAACGAACCGTATCATTAGGAGCCCTTCGCTTGCCCGCGCTCCAGGAGGTTGATCACTACGGCTTCGAGGCTACAGTTTTCGTCTCTGGCTTGGCGCTGTAGAGCCTTGTATAATTCGTCGGGAACCCAAATCTTCTTCATGCTACGATCACCGCCGCTTCGAGTTCTTCTGGCTCGTTGAATTGGTCTAAGCGTTGAACCGCCGCCTTGAGGGCCGCGCCGTGGTTTCTGCCGTGGCATTTGCAGACGCATTTCAGTTCTTTCGCTTCCTGGCAATTCGCATTGCATTCCCCGGGTTGCGTTGGTAGTCCCGTGTATGGTTGTTCGACTGTTTGGACTTGGAAGATTTCACGCCAGTTCTCTTGCTCTGTTACCATTTGCATACGTCTCTTGTGTACGTGGTGTATGTATACGAAAGGTATATATGTTTTTTGCATACAATACTTGGGACAGATAAGCAATGGTCCTAGAAGGCGAAACTAAGATTTACAAGAGCAACGGACGGCGAAGCATCTACATTCCCGCGGGTCTAATCCACGATTCAGCCTTCCCATTCAAGAACGGTGAACCCCTCTCAATCTGGGTGGAAGGCCAGCGAGTAATCATAGAGAAAAAGAAGGGTAAGGGTTAGGGTTGGAGGCCGTCTTGCTCCCGACTCCCCTAGACAAAGAATGGCTCAAAGGTGCTAGGTCGAGACTAGAGATCGCCCGTCAAATCAGATATTCAAATCCTAGGCAGGCACTTGACATTTTCTTAACCCTCTTCGATGAACTACTCCGGAGACTAGAAACCCAGTAGGACAGGTTAGAATCGCCTCATTTCTTAACGTTTCAGTGTTCCAGAGCGTACGTTTGTATCCATTTCTTATGAGAATACTTTCTGTCTTAGACTTATATTATAGGAATATCGGACTTTCAGAAATAACTTACCGGAGAATCGCCATTGAGCAAGATTCGAAGCGTTGGCGCCCCGTCTACGAATGTGGCAGTTGCTATGAGTCAGAGGCCAAGGTCATTTCTGTTTACGTCGGAAAGCGTTACTGAAGGCCATCCAGACAAAGTTGCAGACCAAATATCGGATTCCATACTCGATGCAATTCTCGAGAAGGATCCGAAGTCTCGTGTCGATATTGAGACTTTGATTATGAAAGGCACGGTAATTGTCACGGGGCAAATATCCACCAATGCGTACGTGCCCATGAACCAAATTGTTCGAAACGTTCTGAAGGATATTGGCTTCGACAACGCTAAAGTTGGCCTCGACTGGGAGGCCTGCGGAGTTCTGGTCGCCATAGAAGAGCAATCCCCGGACATCGCGATGGGTGTTGACAAGGAGGATATTGGGGCTGGCGACCAGGGCATGATGTTCGGACACGCTACAAATGAAACGCCGGAGCTCATGCCGTTACCCATCATGCTCGCCCACAAGCTCGTGAGGAAGCTGGACGAGGTCAGAAAACAGAAACTGCTCACCTACCTGCGACCGGATGGCAAATCGCAGGTCACCGTAGAGTACGAGAATGACAAGCCGAAGAGGGTGGAAGCCGTCGTCATAGCAGCCCAACATGACGATCATGTGAGTAGGGAGCAGCTGAGAAAAGACATTATCGAGAAGGTAATCAAAGCAGTCATACCGAAGAATATGCTTGACGAGAACACGAAATTCTTCATCAACGAAACAGGCCGCTTTACAATCGGAGGGACCCTCGCAGACAGCGGGCTAACTGGTAGGAAAATAATCGTGGACACCTACGGCGGAATCGGTAGCCACGGTGGCGGATGCTATTCCGGAAAAGACCCGACCAAGGTTGACCGGTCTGGAAGCTACATGGCTAGGTACATTGCAAAGAACATCGTTGCCGCAGGGCTGGCCGAGAGGTGCGACATTCAAATCGCCTACGCCATCGGTGTCTCAAAGCCGGTTTCAATTATGGTCAACACCTACGGAACCGGAAAGGTACCGGATGAGAGGATTACGGAGGCTGTGAAGAAGGTCTTCGACATGACCCCCAAGGGGATAATTGAACATCTGAAATTACGCCGCCCCATATACAGAAAGACAGCCGTCTATGGCCATTTCGGCCGCGACGATCCTGAATTCACTTGGGAGCGCACCGATAAGGTGGACGAACTCAAGGCGAATCTCTAGCCCTCATCGGCTCACACTATGGTTGCCGAGCATCCCTGTATGGATGAATTTGCAGGTCAACACCATTACGTTGATTAAGTATCGCGGCTCGTTCCCACGCTGAAACCAAGTCAACGGCGGACATGTATGTCATCAAACAAACGCCTTCAGGCAGTCCAGAATATCGGCAAGGCCCTTGCATTGATCCTTGCAGTTTTCTCCACGCTCAGTTACATGATCTCCATGACCATTGGCCCAATCCTGTTCTTCTCCACAACAGATGGCCTAACTGTTGCGGCCCGACAAATCCATCAAATCCCCATCGACGTATTCATGGTGATAACGATCCCCGTGCCAGTGGGCGTTAACTTGGGGGTTTTGTTCGCTGCAATCTGGGCGTTTTTCGCGGCCTGTTTCATTTTTGCTTGGCTTAGTCGTGGTGGCTTTGTTAAGGCTGTCAGGGATGTTCTCTCGAAGTCGGTTTCAGTTGCGAAAATGAACTTCCTCTTCATCATGCCCCTAATCGCTTGCGGTCTCCTATACGCCACAGTCCTGATCGACGAGTTTCAAGCAACTCAGGGAGTTCAGACCGGTAGCCTAAACTTCCCCCCAGCCACCAGCCCGTACCTCATACTGTTAGAACTTGCCTTCGCTCCGCTCCGTGAGGAGTTTGCCTTCCGCATAACCTCAATCGGTATCCCTCTCGGAATCGCCCTCTTGTTTCTATTTCGCTCTGACCCGAAACTTGCAGGCCCACTAAACAAGGCAAAATTGTTTCTACTTGCAATGCTCAGCCCCGACCGTGCCAAGCTGAAACTCGGCTATAGAAACGTAAGCACGGATGGTTTCTGGCGTGGCATAAGCCCGCTCGAGTGGGCGTTGATTCTAGTAACCGGTTTTGCGTTTGGCACAGCTCACCTCCTATTCGGAGGCGGCTGGGAAGTTGGCAAAGTAACAACTGCTTTCATGGCGGGTGTGGTGTTTGGGGTGGTCTATGTTGCGTACGGTGCCTACGCGCCTATCTTGCTGCACTGGTTCTTCAACTATTATTTCACAGCGCTCGATATGGGAGCTTCCACTTACGGGGGCGTATTCCAAACGCTCTCCAATTTGAGCGAAGTTACCGCCCTGGCCGTAGGGCAAGTGGTGCTTGTCGTCTTCCTCTTGGTGACAGCCCTGAAGGTATCGGATTCTCTGACGCTAAGGGCGGCAGGGATGGGCGGAAGTAGTAGTTGATCGAATGGTCTTATACGGCTAAGCAGTTCTCAAATGAAATAGGTCAGGGGCTTGTATCACCGCCAAGTCTAGTAAAAGCAAAACAACCTAATTCTCTGAATAACAGGCGAAGAGTAAACTTCGAATTCGGTGATTACCTAGGATGAGCGCTGAGAAAACTGAAACAGTGAAGAGATTTCTCCCTTCGATAGGCGAAAAGCGCTGGGACCACAATCTAGAACGAGCGATGTTTGATGAGTGGCAAAAGGAAGGGATTTACGGCTTCAAAATTGGAAGAGCGGGCAGGCCGTTCGTAATCGACACCCCACCACCGTACCCATCCGGTACGTGGCACATCGGTGCCGTCGCCCAATACTCGCAAATCGACATGATCGCCAGGGCCGAACGAATGTCCGGCAAACAAGTTCTATTTCCAATCGGTTTCGATCGCAATGGTCTGCCTGTAGAAATTTACACGGAAAATCTATACCACGTAAAGATGCGGGACACACCTAGAGAGAAATTCATCGAACTCTGCGCTACAGCCCTAGACGATCTTGAGAGCAGCATGCTCGGCATCATGAAGCGAATCGGACTCAGCGGCGATTACGCAGGAAAGTATCGGACTGATGAAGCACAGTATAGGAAGCTGACCCAGAGCACCTTCATCGACCTCTGGCATCAAGGGCTTATCTACGAAGCAACCCGCCCCAACAATTACTGTAACGATTGCGGAACAACCATTGCCGACGCTGAAGTTGAATACGAGGAGTTGCCTACCCGTCTCGTGCATGTGAAATTCACCATCAAGGAGACAGGTGAACCTCTAGTAATCGCCACAACGAGGCCCGAACTCATCTGCTCTTGTCAACTGGTAATCGTAAACCCATCCGATGAAAGATACATCGGCCTTCATGGGAAACATGCTACGCTTCCAATTTTCGACCGCACGGTGGAAATAAGGCCGCACCCAAGCGCGCGGCCAGAATTCGGAACCGGCGCCGTAATGATATGCAGTTACGGTGATTACACAGATGTTCTCATCTTCAGGGAGCTAGGCCTCACAGAAATCTTAGCCGCAGGCCAAGATGGCAGATTGACTGAGGCGGCAGGACCCTACCGAGGGTTGAGAATGGAGGAGGGAAGGTCCAGAATCGTGCAGGACCTTGCGGCTAAAGGTCTTCTAGTCAAGACTGAGAGCATCGTACATCGAACGCCGATTTGCTCGCGAAGCCATACACCGATCGAAATCATACCAATGAAGGAGTACTACCTTAAACAACTAGACTTTCTCCCGAAGCTCAAGCAGCTCGCGAAGAAGATCATTTTTCACCCCGACGCCAACCGACAGATCTTGCTGGATTGGTTAAATTCCATAGCAATCGACTGGCCGATCTCGCGGCGCAGGGTATACGCCACAGAGATACCTGTCTGGTACTGCAAGAAATGTCGGGCGCCATTTGTCCCACCGGGCGGAGAATATTACAGGCCATGGAGGGACCCGCCCCCCATCGAAAAATGTTCCACGTGCGGTCACACGGAATTCGAAGGCGACAGCCGAACCTTTGATACTTGGATGGACTCGAGCGTTTCTGCCATGTTCATAGCCAAGTCTCGGAGGGACTCGAAGTTCTTCAAACGAACCTATCCTGCGAGCATTAGGGCACAGGGAAAGGACATCGTTCGGACCTGGCTCCATTACTCCATTCTTCGATGTTTCCAACTTACCCACCAAGCTCCCTTCACGCACGCCTGGATTACCGGAATGGGAATGGATGAGCAGGGGCAGGCGATGCACAAGAGCAAAGGCAACGTCATAGAGCCAGAGCCAATCCTGGAGAAATATGGCGCGGACCCCTTCAGGTTCTGGAACGCATCCGAAGCAACCCTCGGTTCAGATTTCCGTTGTTCCGAAGCGCGAATTGCTGCCGCCCACAAATTTCTAACAAAACTGTGGAATCTATCCAGATTCATTTCCTCTTTCCCCCAAGTCAAAAGCGCCACCTTGCTTCCCAGTGACAAGTGGATACTCTCAGAACTAGCCGTCTTAGTCCAGAAATGCTCCGCTGGATACCAGGATTACAACTTCTTTGTCCCTGCCACAGAAATCAGAGATTTCGTGTGGGAAACCTTCGCCTCACACTATGCCGAGATGGTGAAACCAAGAGCGTACGGTCAAGGTTTTTCAAAGTCACAACAGAGAGCAGCGTGGTTCACCCTACACACAGTGTTGAAGAACGTGCTGCTACTGCTCGCCCCAATAACGCCGTTCTTGACGGACCATATATGGCGGCAGCTTTACTCACCCAAGAGCATACATGTCCAGAAGTTGTCCAAGCCGGCTTGGTCCAAGGCTCACAAACGTTACACGGAGAAAGTGCTTGCATTCAACCGAGAAGTGTGGAAAGTCAAGAAGGAAAAGAACTTGACCCTCCGCGACCCTGTAGAAATTCAGGTTCCAAGCGTCCTAGCCTCGTTCAAGGACGACCTGATCCGGATGCATTCGTTAATCCCTAAACCATAGGTGAATTGCAACAGTTTAATATCACAACCATTGTTGTAGATTTTCGGTTTCAATGAAGATATCCGAACTAAAGCCTGGGATGAGGCGTGTCGACGTCACGGCCAAGATCCAGGAGATGTCAGAAGCAAGAGAAGTGACGACGCGTAGGGGCGAACAGTCGCGTGTCGCGACTGCGGTAATCATCGATGATTCCGGCACTGTCAAGCTAAACCTTTGGAACGAGCAGATAGACCAAGTGAAAGTCAACGACAACATTGCAATCGAGAATGGTTACGTGGACAGCTTTCGGGGCGAGACTCAACTCAACGTGGGCCGTTATGGGAAGCTAACTGTACAACCCTAGGTCAGCCTCCAAGTCCCGTTCCGTTGCGGTTGGGGCCGCATTATGAGCGCAGACGACCGCTTCGAGGAGATCAAGCGGCTTCTCGACTCCACAATAAACGAATTCCAAACTCTCTTCCAGTCAGCCGGTGGTTTCGAGGATTCACGGGTTGGAAACGGCTGGGCCCCTGAGAAGATAGCTCCTGCGATTTACTATCTGCAACCGAAGCCGTTTGAAGAATTGGCCAAAATTGCCGAAGGGCATAAACGGGCGTTGTTCAGGAACTGGGTCTTCTCATTCGTGAAACCTAAAGACCAAGACGTGCAATCGACGAACTCGCGGCTGAAATTGGTGCCTTTTTGGAGAGTCAAAGGCTACCATGAATGCTTCTACTTCCGGGGCAATTCCTACAAGATTGATTTACCTGAAGATGTGGTCGCCGTGGAGGTTGAAGGCAAAATACGCGACCTACTAGGGCGAGAGGAAGTTGACTCGCAGGGTTTGACTAACCTCGCCAAACGCCTACTCGGAAAAAAGGAGTGGGCCACCACGAAGTCAATTCGCCTGGGCGATGTTACAGAGCTTGCATACATGTACAACGAGGGCTCGATTTTCGTGGACGCCGACGGTAAGGAAAACCTTGAGGCCGAGGCCTTTTTCGATCGCAATTTGCCGCTTCAACAAGTGACGATTGATCAGTTGAAGAGGGAATTTCCAAACGCAGAGTTAGGCGCTGGTTCGATTACCAAGGAGGACTTGATTAGAAAGCTTCATGCTATGGTTGTGAAGCCGCCAACGGCGTTCTCGAAGATTCTTAGCAATCGCTTTCAAATTACGCAGCTGGCGCAGTACTTGATGCCTATGTATTCATTCGTTTTTGAATGGCGCGGGCAAAGAAGAGAACTCACGGTTCACGGGTATACAGGCGGAATTCTTCAGTAGAATTCAACGAACCGCGCCGGGCCTGAATCTCTGAATTATCTTTCTGACACGGAAGTATACTCTTCTTCCGTAACGGTTAAGTGTCCACCGACCGAACAACGCCGCGGCTACTAGAACCACCAGTATGGCGATGAATAAGTATGGTTGCGCCGCCACGTCGTACGTAGCAGTCCCCGAATTACCAAACGTGTCCGCGGCATTGACTCTAAATGTCCAAGTTCCAACCCGCCAAAGGTCAGAGAACGAACTCGGATACGAGGCTCGCCACGCCTGTATGGTCGGGTCATAGACGGAATCTAGTTCCGAAACGGTCGATCCCGTAGAGACTACCAATCGAACAGTTCCGTTCGTCAACAGTGTCCCATCTGGGTAAGTCACTTTCGAGATTATGCTGACCTGCCCGAAGGGGATCTGAATCTGTGTTCCATTTACCTTGCTTTGGATGACTAAACTCGCATTTCTTATCTGGAAAGAATCTGAAAACGTATCGGTAGGCCCACCCTTGTTTCCGGAACCGTCATCAAACGACATTGCCGGTAACTCGAATCTGTATTTCCCGGTAGATGTCGCGTTTGCAAGGATCTTGGCGCTTGCCATCCAGATTCCGTTCACCGAGTCAACCAAGGAAACCGAAGCGTAAGCCACGGTAACTTGCTCCTGCAAGAGCAGGACTGTTTGGACTCCAGGTTTTGATTTAAGGACAGGGCTTCCGTCAGGGTATTGAAGAGCTAGTGAAAACGCTGCCTGTTCAGTACGCTGGTAAACCTGTTTCGGTTGTTGAAGGATCTTTGGGGTCAATACGGCCTGCGTCACTGTGAACTTGGATTCGGACACGTAGTCTTGTTGTGCGTTGTCGTAGGTTCCTGTACCGTCTATGAGGACAGTATACACGTCTGTAATTGCATCTGCAGCCACTCTCCATGTGTGGTTGAAATCGCCTTCGGTCGTCGAGGCGAGAGTAGCTTGATGAATGTAATTCCCGGCAGGATCACGAATTGTTAACCTAAGGCTCGTTCCAGGAAACAGGCCTCCTCCAACAATCTGTGCAGACTGCGTTCGCTGATACAGCGGCCTTAGTGGTCCCCAAACCCCGTAGTGCGCGGTCGCTTGCGAAGTATCAACGATTGCGGAATTTGAGAGGCTGACTGAATATGTTCCGAGGGAAGCATTTGCACTTAGTGGGAGGGCGATGCCCGGTGGCACCATCCCACCGGAGACAGGGGAGAAGCTAGTTCCTGTGAAACGCGTTCTGTTGTCTGCGGGGCTCATCGTCCAAATGTAGTATGTCACTCCTTGCGAAAGCCCTGACCCGAGGAGCGTAGCCTGTTTATTCCTTGTCGTGTAGAGGGGTTGATCGGTTCGTAAGCTTGCCGCGGCGTGGGCTGGGGTAGACAGTAGCGAAATGAGAGTTAGTAGACCTAGAATGATTACGAGAGCCTGTGTTTTCTTCATCGTTTGTTGGTTCTCCTCAATTTTCAGCAAACTGCTGGGTAGTTGGCGCCGGGAGAGGGATTCGAACCCCCGAGGCCCGCAAGGGCCACAGGCTTGCGTTGAATCGTTCACTCAAGGCCTGCGCCTCTAGATCGAGTTCTCACTGTTAATCCGCTCGGCCATCCCGGCTAGGTATCCCTGAAGGCGATTCCTATTTAAGTTCCGAGACAACTTGCGACCGATGAAACCTCGAAGGGGCCTCTTCTAGTGTCAGTTGCAGGTTACACATTCCTCCCACACACGACTGACGCATACATTGAGGCGACGGGCTCAACATTGGAGGAAGCCTTTGAGTATGCTGCAATGGCACTTTTTGACACCATGTGCGATTTGAAAGCAATCTCGCCCGAGCATGTTGAAGACATGGAAGTTACCGGGGCTGACGAAGTTGCACTTCTACATAACTGGCTGGAGTCCTTGCTGCTCAAGTTCGAGCTTGAAGGCAAGGTGTTTTCGAAGTTCAAAGTGACTCTGAGCAGGATGCAGTCGAACCGACTTCAAGCGAATGCAGAGATCTATGGGGAGGCCTACAAGAAGCAAAAGCACGGCGCCAAAGTTGAGGTGAAAGCCGTGACCGTTCACAAGATGGAAATCGTTCGAAATGGGGCTGCGACGACTGTGAGGTTTATCTTAGATCTTTAGTTGCCGCGCGTTGCTTCCCTGAACCTTGGTATCAACTCTAACTCGGACGGGTCCACGCCGCGAAGTAGGGCTAAGTATACTGACACGTAATCCCCGAACATAACAGCGGTAAGCAGTCGTTCTAGCCGATTCCCCCCTAACCCCTCAAACTCGAGAACACGTAATCCAAGTTCCGTCAGTAAGCCGTACAGTTTTTCTCGGGTTCTCCGTTGGCGGTCGCCCTCGTCTTGCTCGCGGAGAAAAATTGGCTGCGGCTGCGAGAGTTTGCTGGTCATCTTCAAACCCTCAATGTCGTCGTGGTATGCTTCGGGCAACGTGTAACAGACTGCCGGTAATTTGCTGTTCTCATTAAGTTCGTTCTTGAACCGTCGTAGCACGCTTCCGGACTCTTCCCTGCCAAAAAGCAAAGGTAACTTGCCTTGGAGCCCCCTCGCCATCTGCTTAGCCTTGTTTTCAGCCAAGGAAACATTCGGCCCAATTTCGCGTACCTGAGCTTGGAGCTTTTCCGACGCGCCTCGAAGGAGGTTTGTCGGTTCTGGAATCACCTCTGCTAAGCCCATCACGAAAAGTGTCGCGGCCAAGAGTTCCGGAAGAGCAACCCTAGGAAGTAGCCCCCCGGAAACCTTCAGGTAGCCTATTTTGTTCCTTATTGATTCGGAGATGAGTTTGCCTCCGGAACTAACCGTTATCACTTTAGCGCCACTCCGTATGGCCTGGTCAAACAGGGAAATAGTCTCCTTCGTCTCGCCCGAGTAGCTGATTGCAACAAACAATGTGTGCTCTCCAACATATGCAGGAAGTTCCAAGGCCCTACAAACTGAAACCGGTACATCGCCGGCGCCTCTCAGATAGTCGGAAACGATGTCGCCAATTATCCCCGACCCCCCAACCCCTCCGAAGACAACGTTTCGAGGCCTTTCAAAGCGCCCCCCACAAGTTGCCGTCGCATCGATGGGAGCGTGGAGACGCGTAGGGGTCTTCTCCATGACTGAGAGCATGTGAGAGCGGTCAACGTCACTCATTGCGGAGGTATTGTCTAGGTTCATGCCGGCCACCATGAGAGAATGCAGTCTAGTGCAATAAGATTCATCTTCCACACGGTGCCACCCCTCCACAGAGAGAAAATGACCTCTGCCGTAAAGGGCACTAGCCTAAGCGTGGCGATTCCAGCATCCTTGGTCGCTGACACTCCACACCTGCGAGAGAAAACAGCCAAATTGGGAACAGTTGCACGAGCCTGCGCGATTTTTGGAGTCCGTGAAGTCATACTCTATCCCGATGACCTGCGGCGTGACCGACCCGAAGACATGCAGCTTTGCGCAGAGCTATTGAGTTTTATCGAGACGCCCCAATACCTCCGGAAGAGACTCTTCAAGCTCAGCCCATCACTCAAATTCGCTGGAATTCTACCCCCACTGCAAATTCCGTCCCATGATGTTCCTCGCTCGATTCGAGATTGCAGACAGGGCGACCTCCGAGAGGGCGTCGTGGTCGCCCAACGCGGGGAAACCTTAGCTGTGGATGTCGGACTTGAGCGCACGCTAGAATGTCGCGGACAAATTTCAGTCGGAACGAGAATCACAGTTCGGCTATCCACCATCGAAATGAGTTTGATTGGTGAAATCGTTGACCCATCCAAGATAAGCATATATTGGGGCTACCGGGTTAGACAGCCGAAATTCAGCTTAGGAACCCTGCTCAAAAAGGAGAGATTTGATCTAAGAATCGGGACGTCCCGATACGGAACCAGCATACTGGATGTTTGGTCGCAAATAAGCAGTTCAATGAGAAGTGTGGGTTCGATTTTGGTTACCTTTGGATCACCGAGGTTGGGGCTCACTGAGATTCTGAGCCAAGAAGGCAGGGCTCCGGGGGATGCTTTCGATTTCTTCATCAATACCGTTCCGGCTCAAAACGTAGCGACGGTGCGGACCGAGGAAGCGATCCTCATTTCCTTGGCGCTTTTGAACACGATGAAGCTAGGGTGAAAAAAATTGGCGAAGACTGTTAGTGTTTATGACACTGAAGGAAAGTCAGTCGGGAAAGTTGCAGTCCCAGACTTCTTCGAGTCACCACTCCGTGCCGACCTGATCAGGCGAGCGGTCGTAGCGCTTCAGAGCGCTGCCTTCCAACCACAAGGACGAGACCCAATGGCTGGGAAGCGAACCACCGCAGAGTCCTACGGCGTAGGCCGTGGCATGTCCCGTATCCCAAGGGTCAAGGGTGAAAGGTACTCGAGAGGAGGCCAAGCAGGCTTTGCGGCGGGAACCGTGAAGGGGAGACTGACTTTTCCGCCAACCTCAGCGCACTATAGTGCTAAGGGAATCAACAGGAAGGAACTCAAGTTAGCCTTTCGTTCTGCAGTGGCGGCGACATCATCGAAAGAACTAGTCAAAGCAAGGGGACACAGAATCACCTCAGACCTAGACCTACCCCTTGTAGTTTCGGACGACGCTGAAAAGATTACAACAAGTTCCGGCGCAGAGAAGATCCTGAGAAGCCTCGGCCTCTGGGAAGACGTGGAACATGCAGCCCACCGAAAGGTTCGCAGCGGCAAAGGCAGCGTTCGCGGTCGACCCTACAAGCATCCGGTCAGCGCGTTGGTTGTAGTTGCAAAAAGGCAGGGTGCCGAGAAAGCCTTCAGGAACTTCAGCGGAGTCAAAGTTGTCGATGTTCAAAGCCTGAACGTTAGCGACCTTGCGCCAGGCACACACCCCGGCCGGCTCACGATCTGGACACAGTCAGCTCTCAAAGGACTGGGTTCCCGACTTGGAGGGAGCTGAAAATGGCCAAGCTCGCTACTAGTGAAATTGTGAAATACCCTCTGCTATCCGAGGATGCAGTGACGCTCCTAGAGGCAGAAAACAAAATCACCTTCGTCGTTGACATCAGATCCGACAAACACGACATCAAGAGGGCCATTCAAGAACTGTACGAGGTACGGGTTCAAGATGTGAATACCATGATAACGCCGGAAGGCGAGAAGAAAGCGTTCGTTAAGCTAACGCCGGACTTCAAGGCCTCGGACCTCGCAGTGCGACTCGGAATACTGTAGGTGCTCTTGCTGGAATCCAGCTCGGGGCGGCAACGTTAATTAGAACATTGTAGAACGGAAGAAGTGTGTGTTAGAGTTTGCCGCATGAATTCTCATACAGAGGTCACACAATCGACGATTTGCAGCAGATGTCCATGGACGAATTCATTAGGATACTACCCGCGAGGCAAAGAAGGTCGTTGACGAGAGGCCTAACGGCAGATCAGCGAATCCTGATGGAACTCATCCGGAACTACAGTAGAAAGAAAGGAAAAGACGCAAAACCCATCAAGACGCATTGCAGGGACATGGTCATCATACCGGAAATGGTGGGGCTATCCATACTAGTCCACAACGGAAAAGAATTCACATCACTTGACATCAAACCAGAAATGATCGGCCACTACATCGGCGAATTCATCATAACAAACAAAAAAGTCGTACACGGAACACCAGGCATCGGGGCATCACGCAGCTCAATGTACGTTCCTCTCAAGTAGCAGAACTGTTCCCGGAACCACACTTTCGCTCAACTCTCGCAATTATCTAACTCCGGCGTTACTACGCTAGCTACATTGGGCTTCAAGTCGAAAGAGAATCGGCTCCAAACTCCTCAAACTTCAACCCATTCTCCGCGGGATGGCGAGATCGCAGTGATAGGCTGCTCCTAACGGAGTTCCTACCTTGGGACGTTTAGGTCGTTACCGGCGTTGGTCTATTCGTGTTTCAAGTCTAACTTTGGCGCAAGTTACACGTCTCGCGTTGAGTGAAGGATGGGAGATCAGTGACCTCACGAGGGCGCTGGTCGTTTTTGCCGCAACGGCTACTTGGCTTGCTTTAGAGAACCAGAAGAACGTGGACATACTGAGAGCAATAGGGGCTCTCGGCCGTATGCGTAACGCCCTAAGCAAGCGTATTCCAGGTTCGGTGCAAAAACGACCATACCCTCTTGCTAGGGATTCCCAAGACACGGCTGTTATGACCCTCATCCTACCGGCGGACATCGCAGAATTGCTTGAATCCTTTGCAGCGGCCAAGATAATATCGAAAAACGATTTGTGCGGGACTCTTCTCACGAAAGGCCTGATCATGTACCTGACCGCGAAGCAGAGGCTTCTTCAAGCGCTTCAAAATCAACGGCGGCGGGCGGAGGAGCCATCGGCGGCCAGGTGAACATGAATGTAGTACCCGGGTACTACATTCGCATTGTTCCCTGAACACTTGCATGCCATTGGAGTAGCTGCGCCGAAGGTTACTAGAGTGTACATCTTCGAAAACTGAGGAACTACCCCACGATGACGTATCAGAAAAAAACGAGTGCGTTCAGAGAGTCGGAGTCGTTCTCAGGATCTAATTGCGTTTTCTGGCCAATAGAAAGAATGGCAATGCCACGACGACCCCGATTAGCAGGGAGATCAAGATTACTTGGTAGGAAGGTTGCGTCGGGCGAACTAGGTTGCCCATGGTGTGTTGGGCTTCGAGAGGCTGTCTGACGAGGTTCGGCTGAGGGGCGGCCGCGTTGCCCGGATTAGGAGGAACGTAGACTATTCCTAAGCCCAGTAGTATACCGAGAACGGCTGCCAACCACAGTTTAGTCATTTCCTTGTTCGGCTCCCCTGACTCTTCAAGCGGGTTAAGTCTACATTTTTGAACAGCAGCAACCTCATCTAGACGACACGCTCCTTCCACATCCTGGCACACTCGTACCACGAAACGGCGGCTCCGGCAGATCCAAAGACAAGCCCCGCAGGTTCAATGCTGCTGTTCTGAAGCGCGGTGGCGATGGCGTAGACAACCGTTGCCGTTGTGATGAAGATTGCGTAGAAGAGGTACCGAGGCAAGATGAGATGTCCAACCTTCAAGAACATCTTTAGCGTTCCCACGGGGACCTGTTCTTTCAGGAAATACTGCCCCATAGCATCTTTCTCAGTCACCCCGAGTCCCCGTAATTTCTCCAGATGGTACAGGGCGGTACTTGGGCTCGACATTGAAAGCGCCCTCTGAGTCTCGCGCACTCCCACCGGTTTCGTGTTCCTGAATAGGTACCAATACACTCTCAAAGTCGTCCCGTGGATTTCGCTTTCATTTCCTGAATCGGTCGCGGGAGTTTCCATGTAAACCCAGAGTCAACAACATACCGCGTCATACATAGAATTTGCCTGAGGAATCGCTTCGAAAGGGGTGGCGGGCTGGCATCGAAAGTGTGAAAAACATGGGTGTCTGGATTATGGGGCATGACTAACTGTCCATATTGTGCAGCAACAGTTAGCGAGAATGCTTTCTTTTGTCACAGGTGCGGCACAAGGTTGCCAGCCTCCTACCCGCCCTCGGCATACGGCTATGGTTCAACAGACGTAGTTCAACAAGCCTTGGGTCCACTTTCACGCCTTTGGTTCTCGCTCACTCAAGAAGAAAGAGCAATGGTGATCGGTCTACTCCCATACGCCTTCCAAGGCCACCCCGCGGCCATTCAACGCCTCAGACAGTGGGTAGCGGATCGCTCAAGATATGATCGACCTTACACCTGAGGAAAGGTAAGGCAACGGGACCGGGTCTCTTTCTATCAAGGAGACGATACGGCTTGCCGAGTTCAGCGTCTTCGGCCATGAAAACTGGTTAGCGCGTTTAACGTCGAACGACGTCACGCAAGATTTCAGGGCTAAACAACGTTTTTTAGGGTTACTGTGCACATGCGGGCCGCACGGTGCAAAATCAATGCCGAATTGGGGATACTCGGTCAAGGAGTTCGACCCAGACCGAGCTGTTCGGTGCTCTGGTAGAGAGTTGGATATTTCCCCAAAGGCAGCAACGGAGATTTGCCGGAAGCTTCGTGGGATGAGGCTAGATTCGGCGAAGGAGCTTCTGGAGGCTGTCACGAAGAAGAAGCGTGCGATCGCGTACAGGCGTTACCATAAGGAAGTTCCTCATAGAAGCCTCGACGAAGGCTGGTATGCTGGCCGTTACCCCGTGAAGGCCGCAAAGTCATTCCTGTTTCTTCTAGAGGAATTGGAGGCGAACGCCGAATACAAGGGTCTAGACGTGGACCGCTTAAGAATCGTGCACGCAGCCTCTCAAAGAGGCGTCAAGACGCAGCGGTACATATCAAGGGCCATGGGAAGAGCCACGCCTTACCTGAATACGCTCGTACATGTCGAGCTAATGGGATACGAGGTGGCCGAGTAACTTGCCCGTTCACAAGTATTTCGTGAAGGAAAACGCCCGCAGGGTCGAAATTGACGAGTACCTCTCCCAAGAACTGAAGCGGGCCGGTTACAGCAGGCTTGAAATGACCAAGACCCCGCTAGGCACGAGGATTGTCGTTTACGCAGCGAAACCAGGGCTTGTGATAGGCAGGCGTGGCCAAAGCATACGGGACTTGACACAGATTCTGGAGCAGCGTTTTGGCATTGAAAACCCACAGATTTCAGTTGCCACGATAGACGCGCCTGAACTTGACCCGAAGGTAGTTGCTTCCCAGATTGCAATGGCGCTCCAACGCGGCATTCATTTCAGGCGTGCAGCGTACTGGGCGCTTCAACGGACAGTAGAAGCTGGCGCCCTTGGTGTCGAGATAGCGATTCGGGGGAAACTGACAACCGACAGGGCGCGCTATGAGAAATACCGGTCGGGCTACTTACCCTCCGTTGGTGAAGCAATCAGCAAGATAGTGCGGACTGCTGTTGTCGATACCCAGCTGAAGCAAGGGCTGTTCGGAATATCGGTCAGACTCATGCCTCCAAACGTTTCATTGCCAGACAGGCCAGTAATCAAGGAGGTGGGTGAAGCCCCACCGATACCGAAACCGGTAATCCAAGAAGTTGTGGCAGAAGCTGGAACAGTTCAAGAGGTGGCCGAGGGTGCCGATTCTAAGAAAGCGTGAGATCAGACAGCTACTCCCGGAAGAACGCGGCAAGAAGTTAGCTGAATTGCGAACGGAGCTCACAAAGATGCGCACGAACGTGAAATCTGGAGGCACCGTGGAGAATGTCGGCAGAATCCGCGAACTGAAACGAACAATAGCACGCATCCTTACCATTTCGGCCGAAAAGGTTCCGCCGGAGGCGCCCAAGGCATGAGTGAGATTACGCCGCAGAAGATACTCCGCCATGAATTAATCGGCCTGACTGTGAGAGTCGTGAGCGCAAGAAACTCGTCGATCAAGGGAATTCGCGGCGTAGTAGTCGATGAGACAAGGAACATGTTAACGATAAACGCTGGGAGAGGGAGAGTTATGGTTCCGAAGAGTGTTGCTACGTTTCGATTCAATCTCCCTAGCGGCGTCCGCGTAGATGTAGATGGAGATCGTTTGGTTGGTAGGCCGGAGAATCGTTTGAAAACGAAAGTGAGGCGATGGTAATGTCTGACATGGGAATTGGTGCGAAAGCGCCCAAGAAATCTTGCGACGATCGTAACTGCCCCTTCCACGGTCAGCTGTCCGTGAGACGGAAATTCTTGGATGGGAAGGTTGTAAGCACCAAAATGACTAAAACGGTTACTGTTGAGAGGGATTACTTGAATTACCTACCGAAGTACACTCGGTATGAGAAACGTAGAAGCCGTATTATGGCACACAGCCCCCCATGCCTGGAAGTTCACGAGGGGGATCGCGTTAAGATCGCGGAGTGCCGCCCTATTAGTAAGGAAGTCGCCTTCGTGGTTGTCGAGAAACTGACTGGGCTAACATGAAGTAGCGTTTCAGTCTTCGCAACATAACCTTAATTTGTTTCAGGCGCGTTCTGCAGCGCCTTACGTGAAAGCAAAATGCCAGCCCCTAAAACTCGTGCTGTCAGTGCGAAGGGAATGATAGAATACCGGCCGCGCATTTCACGAGGATTACCCAATGGTTGCAGAGTCAACTGCGCCGATAATACGGGGGCGAAGGAGCTCAAGTTCATACAGGTTTTTGGTTACCACAGTCGCCTGAGACGCGTCCCATCAGCCTGCGTTGGCGATATGGTCATGGTCTCGGTTTCCAAGGGGACACCTGACCTCAGGCGGCAGATGTTTCCAGCTGTTGTTGTTCGGCAAGTCAGGCTCTTCAAGCGTCCGGACGGAACTAGGCTCTCCTTCCACGATAACGCTGCCGTTATCATGACCCCCGAAGGGGAATTGAAAGGGACCGAAATTCGCGGGCCTGTGGCAAAGGAAGCTGCCGAGCGTTGGCCAAGGGTAGCTAACCTCGCTAGTATTATCATCTGAAAGTGAAGCCAATGCATCTGGTAACGGGAAAACCCTCGAAGCAGCGTAAGATGATTTACGAGGCCCCCTTACATCGGCTAAGAAAATTCTTAACCGCTCCTCTTTCAGAAGAGCTTCGGAAGAGTCAGGAAAGGCGCTCTTATCCGGTCAGGAAGGGTGACACAGTGAAAATTCTGAGGGGCGACTTTGCTGGCATTGAAGGAAAAATAAACGACATCGACACGCGCAAGCAGCGATTATTCGTTGAAGGCGTGCAGAGAGAAAAGACTTCAGGGACAACCGCGAAGGTTTCTGTGAACAGTTCGAAGGTAATGATCACAAAGCTGAACCTCGACGATAAATGGCGAGGAGAGTCCGTTAAACTGTCTCGCTCTAAACCGGCTACCGCAGAGGCAGGGGCCTGAGCATGGCGCATAAAGGCGGTCTCGGACACCTCAAACGGCTAGCTTCCCCAAGCTTCTGGCCAGTGCACCGCAAGGAATCAACATGGGTCCCGAAGCCAGACCCGGGCGCGCACGGCACTTCGCATTGTTTGCCATTAGAGCTGGCGATCCGCGATGAATTGGCCCTAGGTAGGAACAGAAGGGAAGTTAGCAGCATTTTGGCCGGAGGAAAAGTGAGGGTGGACGGGAGACCTAGGCACGCTAGAAATTACCCGATTGGTTTGATGGATGTTGTTGAATTCACCGACGCGAATGCTGCTTACAGGGTCCTTCCCGTAGAGGGTAAAGGGCTCTCCCTCGTGAAGATAACAAAAGAAGAAGCGAAGTTCAAACTCTGCAAGGTCCTTCGCAAGGGGGTAGCCCCAGGCGGCCGCGTGCATTACGGAACGCATGATGGCCGTACCATAACACCAACAGAGGGCGAAACGGCCGATTACTCAACGAATGATACGCTGCGGATAAGCATACCAACCCAACGCGTTCTGAACCAAATGAAATTCGAGAAAGGCAACTTTGCAGTTGTCATAGCAGGCCGTAACTTAGGTAAAAGTGGAAAGATCGTGCAGCTTCAGCCCGGAACCGCAACGAGGCCAGCAATGGTGACCCTTGAGGACGCTACGGGCAACAAGTTTGATACCATGGTCGACTACACATTCGTTGTAGGAACAGACAAACCCGCGATTAAACTGGAGGCCTAGAAAGTGCAAACGGTTACCGAAACATTGCATGAGAACCCCATGCGGGAGGTCAAACTAGCGAAGGTCGTGGTGCACATAGGCGTGGGCAAGTCCGGAGAAATGCTAGAGAAGGCAAAGAAAGTCCTTCAAGAAATCACCGGCCAAAAACCCTGCACTAAACAGGCCAAAATGACCATCAAAGAATTCGGAACTCGCCAAGGCGAACCGATCGCCTGCATGACGACGCTCAGAGGGGAAAAGGCTGCAACTTTTCTGAAGCGAGGCCTTGATGCTGTAGGAAACACTCTGAAGAGGTCGAGTTTCGATGAAAACGGGAACTTCGCATTCGGAATCAAAGAACACATCGAGATTCCTGGAACCAAATATGTTCCCGAGCTTGGCATCTTCGGGATGGATGTCATGGCCACCCTCGAAAGGCCCGGATTCAGAATTAAGAGAAAGAGAATAAGGCCAGCCGCTGTCGGAAAATCACACCGAGTCTCCAAAGATGACGCTATTAATTTCATGACAGCAAAGTTCGCTGTTCAAATCCGGGAGGCTTAGGCTACATGGCGAAACTGAAACCGAAGAAGGTCAGAAAATACGGTAAGGGCAGCCGGCCCTGTAGAAGGTGCGGCCAATACGGCCCTGTGATTCGCAAGTATGACCTCTACCTGTGCCGGCAATGCTTCCGTGAAGTCGCCCCGAGCCTAGGATTCAAGAAATACATGTAGGATTGGAAATCATGGTGCTCGTCGAGCTAGCGCAAAGATCATTGGCCATCCCAGAAGGGATACAACTTAGCGTGGACGGAAGGAGAATCAAGGTGGTCGGACCGAAAGGAACGCTCGAAGAAGATTTCTCACACCTGCCCGTACAATTCGCCTTGGAGGGAAAATCCCTCCGCGTATACAGCCCATGGGCTCGAAAACGCGAGGTCGCGCTGGTCGGCACGGCCCTAGCCCACGTCCGTAACATGATTCGCGGCGTAAACTCAGGATTTACTTACAAACTCAAGCTCGTCTACGCTCACTTCCCAATAACCGTCAAAGTCAACGAGAAGGAAAAGAAACTCACCATCGACAACTTCACAGGTGAGAAGACACCACGAAACGCGAAGATCATCGGGGCAGCTAAGGTCAAGATTGCAGGAGACGAAATTCACGTTCAAGGAATCAGCCTAGGCGACGTAAGCCAAACAGCCGCCAATATCCAATACGCAACAAAAATTCGAGACAAGGACCAACGTGTATTCCTAGACGGCATTTACATATTCGAAAAGTCGGAGGGCATCTAACTTGTCCTATCGCAGGCCGCGGTTCGTTCGGGAAGAAAGCTGGCGCTACAAGAGGCTCAAAGAGGCCTGGCGCGCCCCACACGGCAAGACGAGCCGAGTCAGGCGCAGCAAGAAAGGCTGGCCAGCAGTCGTTAAGATAGGTTACTCCAGGCCGCGCGCCACAAGAGGCCTTCACCCATCAGGTTTCAAAGCGGTCACAATCTGGCGGCCTATAGATCTGCAGGCCCTAGACCCTAAGCTTCACGTGGGAATGATAGCCCATACAGTAGGCGAGAACAAACGCGTCCAAATCCTCGACGAAGCAAAGAAGGCGAACATCCGGATCCTTAATCCCGGCTTGAAGAGGCCAGCGGCGCCTTTGGTACCCACAGAACCCACCCCTACTGAGCCGACTCCTGAAACGGGAGAAGAACAGAAAGGAACCACAGGGGAAAAAGGGAAAAAGGAACCTGAACCTGAACCTGAACCGGCAAAACGAGAACCCAAGAAGAGAACCAAGCCGAAAACCGCGGCAAAAAGGAAGAGTAAGAAATGAGCTGTGTTAGCCAGAAACGCCTAGCCGCCGACCTAATGAAAGTGGGAACCACACGAGTATGGGTCGACCCTGAAGACACCGACCGAGTATCCTCCGCAATAACTCGCGAAGAGATCAGGAAACTAATCCACGAAGGAAGCATCAAAAAGCTCCCCCAAGTTGGCATAAGCAGGGGGAGAAAACGAGTCAGACACCAAGAACTGTTAGCAGGCCGACACAAAGGGCCAGGAAGCACCAAGGGAAGCGCACACAACACCAAGAGAATTTGGGTAGTTCGCATCCGGTCGATCAGGCGTAGGTTGCGAACTTTACGCGATAAGCGCTTCATGACGACGAAAGTCTACAGGAAACTGACCCTAATGGCAAAAGGCGGGTCCTTCAGAAGCGCCGCACACTTGGATGAATACATAGATACGCACAAACTCGCACGGAGACGCTGATATGCAAACAGCTCAAACCCAAAGGACCGAAGTAGGCTGGGTCCCCAAAACCAAGGTTGGCAAAATGGTTCAGAGCGGACAGATAGTCTCCTTGGAGGAAATCTTCACGCAAGGATTGAAGATAAAGGAACCAGAAATCGTCGACGTCCTCCTACCCGGCCTTAGGCAGGAGGTACTCGGAATAGGGTTCGTCCAAAAGCAAACCGATGCAGGCGAGAAATCACGGTTCAAAGCAATAGTCGCCGTCGGAAACGGAACTGGGTTCCTCGGCGTCGGAGGCGGCAAGGCTAGACAGGTGAGAAGTGCCATCGACAAGGCCACCCTAGCTGCAAAGCTCGACGTTGTCCCAATTCGCAGGGGCTGCGGCAGTTGGGAATGCGGTTGCGGTCAACCACACTCAGTCCCATTCAAAGTTCGAGGAAAGTGCGGTAGCGTCGCCATCGAAATCATCCCAGGCCCACGAGGACTGGGTCTAGTCGGCGGAGAAACACCAAAGACCGTTCTGACATTGGCAGGAGTCAAAGACTGCTGGACCCGAAGCTTCGGCTCAACCAGCACACTCGGGTCGATGGCGTATGCCGTGTACGAGGCGCTGCGCAGCACATATCGAATTGTGACGCCGCAAGACTGGGTCGCTTAGAGAGCTTTCAGTCCCCTCGTAAAGCCGCGCTACTTTGCCTTGTCTGTCCAGGACTACAGCGTCAATGCTAACCATTTCGAAGGTTCAAAATGGGATAGCGAAGTTGAGTATCGCGATTAGATTATGTGCAGTTCCTTCCCGATTTTTTCAAAGGCGCCTACGGCGAAGTCTAGGTCTTGCCTAGTGAGCGCAGCGTTCATGATGGTTCTTATCCGCGCCTTGTCCCGCGCTACCATGGGAAAGACAATTGGGAGAGCGAAAAGGCCTTCTTCGTAGAGCCGGGAACTCAATCTCTTGGCGACGCCACTTTCACCGACTATGACAGGTGTGATGGGGGTTGTGCTGTTTCCTATGTTGAACCCTAGGTCTTTCATAGCCTTCTTGAAATACCGCGTGTTATCCCACAAGTTCCGCACATGCTGGGGCTCAGTTTCAAGAACATCAATGGCCGCTATGCAAGCAGCGGCAACCCCAGGCGGATGCGATCCGCTAAGGAGCCATGTCCTCGACTTGTTGTAGGCAAAGTTGGCCAAATCCTTGGAACCAGAGATATGTCCGCCAACTACTCCGAAGGCCTTGGAGAAAGTTCCCATCTCGACATGCACTTTGTCGCGATCAAGCTTGAAGTGGGAGACTATGCCTCTTCCTCCTTCACCCAAGACACCCTCGCCGTGGGCGTCGTCCACAAAGACCATGGCGCCATGCTCTGCACCAATTTTGGCCACCTTATCTAGCGGCGCAATATCGCCGTCCATTGAAAAGACACCGTCGGTGATTATCAGGATCCGTCCATACGGTGGGTCATGTTTTTCCGCCTCACCCAAAACACGTTGGAGGTCTTCCGTATTGGAGTGTTTGTAGACTCCTCTCTCTGCGTGCGCCAGTCTGACGCCATCAATTATGCTGCCATGGTTCAGTTCGTCGCTTATTATCAAATCGCCTTTGCCGGCAAGCTGCGGAATCAGGCCAGCGTTAGCCGCAAAGCCTGTTTGATAAACAAGAGATGCCTCCGCATGTTTGAACTTCGCCAGCCGTCTCTCCAGTTCCATGTGAAGATCCATGTTTCCGGCGATGGGACGAACAGAACCAGATCCTGCACCATGACTTTGAACTGCCTTTATCGCAGCTTCTTTCAATTTTGGATGGTTGCTGAACCCCAAGTAGTTATTAGAGCAGAACATCAGAACCTTCTTGCCGTCGACCGTGCACCATGGCGTGCTGGGCCCTTGCAAGACACGAAGTTTCCAGTCAAGCTCGTTTCGAACTAGTTCGTCATACTCTTGCCGCAAGAATGAAGTTGGGTTTCGCATCCTACATACCTCTCCGCATTAGCCTTCCGATGTCGCTCAACTCTTATTACCCTAACCTTCCAGTAGCATATTTCTCAGTGAGTTTGCCTATCATGTCATTTGTCATGGTGGGCAAATCGTAGGAAGGCTTCCAGCCCCACTCTTCGCGGGCAACACTATCGTCTATTGACATAGGCCATGAATCTGCAATCTTCTGCCTGAAGTCTGGCTTGTAGTCACACTTGAAGTCCGGGAATCGCTTCTTGATTTCCGCAGCTAACTCCCCCGCCGAGAAACTTATCGCCGTCAAATTGTAGCTTGTCCTACACTTTATCCTAGATGAATCGGCTTCCATCAAATCTAAGGTAGCCTTTATGCAGTCAGGCATATACATCATGGGTAGGACTGTATCTTCTCTCAGAAAGCAAGTGTACTGCCTGCTCTTAATTGCCTCATAGAATATGGCGACAGCATAATCTGTTGTACCACCACCCGGCGGCGTCTCGCTGCTTATTATGCCAGGATATCGGAGGCTTCGTACGTCAACACCTAATCGAGTGTAGTAGTAGTTGCACAAAAGCTCACCAGCAACCTTGGTAACGCCGTACATGGTGCTTGGGATTAGGGTGGTGTTTTGAGGCGTGTTAATGCGCGGCACCCCGGAGCCAAAGACCGCGATTGAGCTGGGCCACAACACTTTGGCCAGCTTGTGTTCTCTCGCGATCTCCAAGACGTTATAGAGTCCATCCATGTTCACTTGCCAAGCGAGTTGTGGATTCTGTTCACCCGCCGCTGACAGAAGCGAAGCGAGGTGATGTATCGTGTCAATCTCATATTTCTTCACAACTTTCACAATACTCTCCTTGTCTGAGGTATCGACGATTTCGTAGGGCCCGGACTTCAATGACTCACTTGGCGCCCTCTTGTGGCCAGCGGCCACAACGTTGTCACGGCCATACCTATTTCGAAGCTCAATTGTCAATTCAGATCCTATCTGCCCAGTCGCGCCGGTGACAAGGATCCGATTCTTCTTGGACATGAGACAATCACGTGGTTGTTGATGCGAACGTGCTTGGCCATCGGGATATAAGACGTGCCGCTCAATACTGCCGATAGCAATAACCTCGGACCAAGCAAAGCTGCCACTTTGGATTTCGCATGATGGGTTGCAGCGTCTTGGGGAGCGGCTCCGAGAACCGTGTTGTGCGGCGATGAAGTCTTTCCCGGAAACGTTTATCTTGGGCACTCCGGAACCTGACAGCTTCGCGTGGTCGTCTCCAACAGAAAACTAGTGAAGGCATTTCCAAGTTGGCAACCAGACTAAGAAAAGGGCGGCACCTAAGGGCCTCCAGAACCCACGGATGGGGCACCTCAGGCCAGCACAGGGGAACCGGCATGCAAGGAGGAGCCGGAAACGCAGGCCGATACCGGCACAAGAGATCACGCCTCATAAGAACCGGCGAATATTCACACATGCACTACGCCGGCAAGAAAGGCTTCACCTCCATCGCCAACATGAGGCCTGCTGGAAAAACGATCAACCTTTGGCAGCTATCAGAATTGGCTGACAAGTTAACCGCTGAGAAGAAAGCCGAGAAGGCAGGCGAGAAGGTTATTGTGGATTTGAAGCAACTCGGCTTCAGTAAGCTCCTCGGCACGGGTTCAATTTCGCGAGCCGTCCAAGTAAAGGTGGATAAGTGTTCTGAGGGGGCCCGTAAGAAGATAGAGGACGCCGGCGGAGAAGCGGTCCTCAGAGCTCAACCTACTCCAACTGCCCCCGCTAAGTGACGTTGAATGGTCCGTTTCATCGAACTTTTCAAGCCTATAGCGAGATTCTTCCCAGACATCAAGTCGGCCGATCGGAAAGTCGCCTTCAATGAGAAGATATTCTGGACCGCCATTGCGCTCATAATCTACTTCGTAATGGCCCAAACGCCGCTTTACGGAATAGGTACGGCAGGGCTCAACGACCCGCTAGGCTCTCTCCGGGTCATATTCGCATCAAACCGGGGCACCCTGATGGAGTTGGGAATCGGCCCCATCGTGACCGCCGGTTTAATTCTGCAGGTCCTGGCCGGGTCGAAAATGGTGAACATAGACATGTCCAATCCAGAAGACCGGTCGCTGTTCACGAGTGCCAGCAAGATTCTCTCCGTAGTCATGACCATCTTCGAGGCATCAGCCTACATAATCGGCGGCACATACGGAGCGCTGCAAGTAACAACGGAAATCGTAATAATGTTGCAACTGGTCGCCGCAGGGATTATTGTGCTACTCCTAGACGAGATGCTTCAGAAAGGCTGGGGGTTGGGAAGCGGAATCAGCCTGTTCATCGCTGCTGGTGTTGCTTCTTCGATATGGTGGGACTCAGTGGCGCCAATGGGGCCCATGGCTGACGGGAAATACCTGGGCGCCCTCGTAGCATTCGCCGAAGGCGTTCTTAGCAGGCAGGGCATTATGAGCGTCCTCTCCCGTACGGGAGGCCTGCCAGACATGGTGGCATTTATCACGACGCTCGGCGTCTTCGCAATAATCATCTACTTCAACGGCATGCGCGTGGAGATTCCAGTATCGTACGCTAGGTACAGAGGTTTCCGCGGAAAATTCCCATTGAAGCTTTTCTACGTGTCGAACATACCCGTAATCTTTGCAGCCGCCCTGTTTGGAAACATCTACTTCATCGCACAATTACTCTGGCAGAGGTACAACAGTACAAACACCAATTTCTGGTTCAACCTGATCGGCACCTTTACGACGCAGGGCACTCAGTACCAACCTTCAGGCGGGCTGGTTTACTATGTCGTGCCGCCACGGAGCCTACAATTGGCAATGGCCGACCCGCTGCGAGCACTCGTGTACCTAGTTCTCCTGATCCTCGGCTGTGTGTTCTTTGCCGTAACTTGGGTTGAAGTTGGTGGGATGGATGCGAGAACTGTTGCCAGGCAGCTTCTGGATTCTGGCATGCAAATTGAAGGGTTTCGGCGTTCTGAGGTCCCCATAAGGCAGATGCTTGACCGCTATATCCCGACCGTCACAATTCTCGGCGCCATATTGATCGGAACCATAGCCGGGAGTGCAGACTTCCTAGGCGCCTTTGGCTCCGGTACGGGAATACTTCTCACTGTTGGTATCATCGAGCAGTATTACCAAATCTTCGTACAGGAACGGATCACTGAACTCTACCCCGCTGCCAGAGGTTTCCTGGGTGAGTAGGAACTGTCCCGAACGGTCGTAGTGACCGGTATACCCGGGGTAGGGAAGACTACTGTACTCAACGAATTGCAAGACCTCGCTAGGCAAAACAAGTTCAACCTCACCGTCCTCAACTACGGAACAATCATGAACGAAATCATGCGAGAACTTGGCAAAGACCTTCACCGCGACAAGATGAGGGAGCAGAGCATCGAAGAACAGAAGAAGATTCAGGAACTTGCCGCGAGCGAAATTGCCAACCGAGCGGGACAAGGCACCATCGTCGTAGATACCCACATGTTCGTTCGAACCGTTTCCGGAATGTGGGCTGGGCTCCCACAACATGTTCTGGAGAAACTCAACCCACGGCTCCTCGTCCTTGTGGAAGCAAACCCAGAACAAATAGCCGCTAGACGCACGGGCGATTCGAGTAGAATGCGGGAGAAGGGGGTGGCTGAAGAAATCGCATTCGACCTGGAGTGGTCCCGCGCGACGGCTGCCGCTTCCGCGGTCGTGACGGGTTCACCTGTTAAGGTTATAAGAAATGAAGAGGGTAGGCAGAAGCAAGCGGCACAGGAGCTGTTTCAGACGATTCGAAGCGTAATGGAGGCACAAGTTTGAGTTTCATAGATGATATAATCGCATGGGTTGCTGCCGCGATCCAACCATACAGTAACATACCCCAGTCCACCATGCTCACAATTGGAATCGCCCTAGCGCTCGGCCTGATGTCGTCGACTGCGGCGAAGCTTCTCGTCGACTACAATATGGTCAGGAACACCATGAAGGAAGTTTCGGCCTGGAGGAAAGAGATGGATCAGGCGAAGAAAGCTAAAGATGAGCAGACGCTTTCAAAACTCATGAAGAAAAGCCAAGCAATGATGAAGGCCCAATCGAGGGCAAGCATGGAACAAATGAAAGTCACCGCTGTAACATTTGTCCCATTCCTCCTCATATGGTACCTGATCAACCATGTCCTCGGAGGGCACGTGGTAGCGATCGCACCGTATCCACTCCCAATCATCGGCACACAGCTAACCTTCTTCTACTGGTACTTCCTAAGTTCCTTCGCCGTGAACTTCCCGATCATGAGGCTGTTCGGCATAGGAATGAGTGAGTGAAAGCCAAATGCCTAGAAGATCTCTCCGAAACCGAAACGTGAAGCGGAAGACCCTGCAGGTTCCAGGCGGCAGGTCCACCATCCACTACCGAAGGAAGAAGTACTCCGGCGGTAGATGCGCGTCATGCGGCCTTCCCCTTGGCGGAGTTCCCTCAAGCTCCATAAGAGGCCTGACCAAATCCTCTCGGCGGCCGTCAAGGCCGTTCGCCGGCGTTCTATGCCACGCGTGCCTACGCGAAAAGGTTCGGCAAGGAACCAGAGTCGAGTAGGGCTTGCCGGGGCCAGCAATCACCGTAGCGATTCCTCCACTTTTCCCACATCTGATTCTCTGATTCCGACTGGTCTCGACCACGTACACTACTTTGTGCACGTCGACGTATACGACGCGTCGAACGGGAATCTCATCGCAAAAGTAGGGGATAACCCCAAGACCGGCGGCACGAACGGCGGAGCGGGATAACTTCAGTGCGGTACTCAACGACGACCTGAAACCCTCTCTCAAATCTGGTAGCTATTCCATCTTGCCAACTAACTCGATGACGTTAACTAGCGTCTGCGGAGCGTCCTCCCTTTCGACGGTTAGTATGAGGGTGTTTTCGTTGCGTTTCAGTATCAGTTGTCCAAACTTTTCGTAGAGGACTGTTACACACTCAACGTTTCCAGCATGGGGGCTGGAACGCTCCGCTACCCCCCTAAGGATCATCGAACCTATCTGGAGAAGGTTGCGATCATCTTCCTCTGTCGTGATGCTCTTGACACCAGGCCGCATCTGCGAGAATACGATCTCTCCACGATCGTTGGCTAGACCAGCCCACCTGATCTTCGGATGAAGTTGGAAGACTTTTTCTGCGGTCAGTTGAGTCATGACGGCGCCAGCGATTCATTGGACAGCATATGCAATTCCTGTCGTAAGAGGCTTTTGCACAGGAGACCCAGAACATTCTACCCCGGTTATCGTTGCGTATGGGCTAGTATCCCGAGAAAGCATTGATCTCTCGATTAGAGCGTCCAGCGCTTCAAGGCTTTTGCAGCTGTGGCCTTTGGCGAAACAGTATTGCCGATAGTCTTAGGCAATAAAGAGTCATGATCATCATTACAAGTGCCCGTGAAATTTCTCATAGCTTTACCAATCGACATGGTTGAACCTTAGCCTTTTCTACTCGTACAAAATATGGGATGCATGTGGGGGTAGACGCCGTTTCGTGTGGAAAAGGTGAAATTCTTGCATAATGGGGCAAAAAGAGGCTTAATTATCACCGTGAGCGGCCCGCATGGAACAGGCAAGTCGACTTACGCAAAAGCCCTCGCGGAAGCGTTGGGGTTACGGTATGTTTGCGCAGGGGAATTATTCAGGGACCTGGCGAAGGAAAGACAGCTATCCCTAGAAGCCTTCAGTAGCCTTGCCGCCAAAGACCCTACGATAGACAAAATGATTGACGACCGCACCAAAGCCGAAGCTAGGAAAGGCGGCCTTGTGATCGATGCGCAACTGGGCGCTTGGATGATTAATGGCCTCGCAGACGTAAAATTACTCATGGTCGCACCCGATGAAGTCCGGTTCAAGAGAATAGCTGACAGGGACGGCATATCGCTCGAGTCCGCTAAGAAGGAAACAATAGCCCGCGAAGAAATACAGAAAGAGCGCTACAAGAAATATTATGGAATCAACGTGGACGACCTAAGCATCTATGACCTTAAGATAGACACCAGCCTCCACTCAGTCGAACAGACTAAATCACTCGTTATCGCTGAAGTCCGAAAACTAGTCGCCAAGAAACGAACTTGAACAACTTCCCGCTGATGGGCTACGCTTATTTATTGCCCTCGAATCTACAGCGGCGAACAAACACCGGTGAAACATTATGCCAAGCATGGAAGTCGGCCGAATCTGCGTAAAACTCGTAGGCCGTGAAACCGGAAGAAAATGCGTAGTCGTGGATGTTGTCGACAAGAACTTCGTCTTGATCACGGGCCCTAAGTCGGTTACGGGCGTCAGGCGTAGGCGAACCAACGTTGACCATTTAGAGCCCACACCTGAAAGCGTTGAAGTGAAAAAAGGCGCGCCAGATGACGAAGTCGAGAAAGCCTTAACCAAGGGCAAGAAAACAAAATTCATGAAAGAAGAACTCCTGCCGACAATGACAGCGGCAGCAAGCTAACCTCCTGACTTCTCCAGTTCAGCATGCGCCATGCCGCACGCCTAACTGGGCGGACGGCTGATGTTCTTAGCTTTCTTTCGAATGTTACCCTCCTTAATAGCACCATAGGCGTAAGAAGTTTCGAAGAGGTGAAATGTTTGCAGACCGTCATCCCTTGGTCGGTAACCAGAGAACTTGTAACGAAAGCCGACGATGAGACCGACCCGCGTTATGGCTTCAAGCCTGAAGAAAGGCCGATGCCCCTCCGAATCAAGTATGGGCTCCTCAACATCGATAAGCCTGCTGGGCCATCGAGCCATGAAGTAGTTGCTTGGATTAAGCGCATGATGAAATTGTCACACGCCGGCCACGGTGGAACCCTAGAGGCGTAACAGTCGGGGTAATCCCAAGGTAACCGGCGTCCTTCCCGTAGCCCTAGAAGACGCTACGAAAGTCGTTCAAGGCTTCCTCTACTCGGGGAAGGAATACGTTTGCGTAATGCAGCTTCACGCCGACATCCCCGAGGCAACCGTTCGCGAAGTTCTAGGCCAATTCGAGGGCGAGATTATCCAGAAACCACCGCTCAGAGCGTCCGTGAAGAGGGAACCGAGAAAACGGTTCATCTACAAACTCAACGTGCAAGAAATAGACGGGCGCACAGTCCTCTTCACCTGCTCCTGCCAAGCAGGCACCTACATGCGCAAATTATGCTCCGACGTCGGCGAAGTGTTCGGTTGCGGCGCCCACATGCGTGAGCTCAGGAGGACGCGCGCGGGGCCGTTCAGCGAAAATGAGGGGATTGTCACCCTGCATGAATTGAGCGCGGCCCAATCCGATTTCGAGGCCGGCAACGAAGCCCCCCTGAAGGGGATAATCAAGCCTATGGAATTGGCACTCACTCCCCTTCCGCACATTGTAATTCGTGATTCTGCCGTTGATGCGGTCTGCCACGGAGCCGAATTAGCCCTGCCAGGGATACTGAAACTGGATTCAGCTATTGAACGCAACAAGTTTGTCGCGGTCTTCACGTTGAAGGGGGAAGGAGTCGCGCTAGCACGTGCCCTAATGACCTCCCGAGAAATGCTTGACCAGGAGAAAGGAGTGGCCGTTAAGACTGAGCGGGTCATCATGGAGCGAGGCACATACCCCGCCCTATGGAAGCATTAGAATAGTCCGATCTGTTTTCGCACGCGTTTGGGAAAGGGGGGTGGGTGGCGTAATTTTAGGGGGAAAACAGGTTACTTTGCCGGGTTTGTGATTAGTCGTGCGCACGCTTGGAGGTACCCCCCAGGGGGGTGGAGTAGTTTTCTGAGTCAGACGGGGCTGGTTTTGCAGCTTTTCCTAAGGGGTTACTGTTGCCCCCCGAATAGTAGTGTATAACATATGTTAGACATCATTTCGCTCCGCTAGCGCGTAGTTGATTGTTTCTTCTTCGCACTGGAGGCCTGAACAGGCTTAAATTGAGCTTGGAATTGTGAACTCGTTTGGAGCCGGGGTTCCCGAGCCTGGTACGGGGCAGATTATCTGAGCCTAAGCCTGGAATCAAAGGAACTGAAAGCCTGTGGTCCTCACGGGCCTCGAGGGTTCAAATCCCTCTCCCGGCGCCAGAACTTTCGATTCAAGGCCATTTCCCCATAAGCAAGAATCAAATGCCGCTTTCATCCTAAGGATTCGTGGCGAATGCTTGTTCCCAAACCTTGGGGACCGAACCCACATTTGATCGAGTTGCACCAAGCCATGCCGCTAGTTCGCTTATGGCACGCGCGACTAGTGCCCCCGCCTCAGGTTCGGGATGTTCCTCGGCGTACACAGCCCTGATGCGAAGTTCGGCCGAACTCCTGTCGAACGCCGGGTCTATGCGTCCAATTAATCGATCGCCGTGCAATATTGGTAAAACGTAGTAGCGCGCACATGCAAGTTGGAGCTGTTTTGGGTTTCACTTAGCAGGCGAGATATTCTGGTTCACTCGAAATAGGTTCGTTGGATCATACTTTCTCTTGATCTGCGACAGGCACTTTAATTGTCGCGGTAAGTTGCCTCCACGCTTTGCCTTGGTGAGTCCAGTCGTTTCTGCCTACCAAGACTTATGACGATCCTGCGAATTCTCCAGGTGGGTTTTCAATTGAACGCGTTGAGCACACTAATTATCGTAATTCTGCTTGGGTTGGCTAGTTTCTTCTACACGATGGCTGGCTTCGCGGGCGGGTCAACTTTCACCGCTATCCTGCTCCTAATCGGAATATCCGCCGGGCAGTCCGCTTTGGGTGGTTTACTCTTTAACGTAGTGTCTGCGTCTAGCTCGATTTTTCGTTGGCGAACTCACTTCTCACGAGGTTTCGCATGGTTCATTATTGGTTCGGTTCCGGCGGCTTTCCTTGCAGGACTATTCGTCTTGCCCGAAGCTTTACTGAAAATTGTTATGGGTGTGGCTATTACTGCTGGTGGTGTGAGTTTGATTATTATCACTTTTCCTTTGGGGCACATCGTTCTGAAGTGGCCGTTTAAGATTCTGATCGGCATAGTGATCGGAGCCGTTGCCGGGCTGACGGGGATTGGTGGCGGTGTCTATCTGGCTCCAGTGCTGATTTTAGGAGGTATGGCCAAGCCTAAAACGACCGCGGCTACGACGACGGTGTTTATTCTGCTCAATTCGCTTTCAGGCATAGTGGCGAGAATACCGCGCCTTGGGAGTTTGATCTTGTCGACTCCAGTGTTCCTCCTGAGCATCCCAGTTCTGTTCGTGTCGGCTCAGCTTGGAAGTCATTTTGGGTCAGAAAGGCTGAGTCAAATAAGCGTGAAGCGCACTATTGGCCTAGTCCTGATTTCGGTGGGAGCTTACCTCACCCTAAGCGCCTTCATTCATTAGCAACCGCGTTTTGACCGGCGACATCTAAATTCGGTAGCAACTTGAAGGTGAAAACAGAAATTGGGCGACACCACCATAACGCCTGAAGTCAATTGATCGGTTCAAGAAAAGATACATCCCAAACAGAGTCTCGGCACCGAGATTTACCTCCAGAGCTTTTCAGAAAATGTGCCTACCAAGCGGTTGATTGGATCGCTGATTATCTTGAGAATATGAGCAGCTATCCAGTATTGTCCCGCACAAGGCCGGGTGAAATCAAATCATGCATTCCAAAGTCCCCGCCTGAACAGCCTGAGCCCTTCGAGGATGTGGTAAAGGATTTTCAAAAGATCATTTTGCCAGGAATCACCCATTGGAACCATCCTCGATTCTTCGCCTATTTTTCCATCACAGGCTCCTATCCTGGAGTTATCGGAGAAATGTTGTCAAGTGCTTTAAATGTGAACGCCATGCTGTGGAAAACCTCTCCATCAGCCACTGAACTTGAGGAAGTCGTGTTAGATTGGCTACGACAGATGGTTGGCCTTCCGCAACAGTTTGAGGGTGTGATCAACGATACCGCCTCGGCTGGAAGCCTGTGCGCTATGGCCGCAGCACGAGAGGCAATCGGTCTGCAAGTCCGCGAGAAAGGCCTGGCTGGCAGGAGTAGCCTTCCCCGACTGCGGGCATATTGCTCAGAGGAAGCGCATTCATCAATCGAGAAAGCGGCCATTGTACTAGGCCTCGGCCAGGATGGTATCGGAAAGATTCCCACCGACGAAGCCTTCCGAATGGACATACACGCGTTGGAAACGGCTGTCAAGTCCGACCTCGATGAAGGCATACGGCCGGTTTGTGTCATCGCCACAATCGGAACTACTTCAACCACGAGCGTCGACCCGGTGAATGAAATTGCCCAGCTCTGCAAGAAATACGGGATCTGGCTGCACGTTGATGCGGCTTATGGAGGCGCCGCAGCCATCCTACCCGAAATGCGAACGCACTTCGTCGGCTGGGACAATGCCGATTCGATAATCATTAACCCTCACAAATGGCTGTTCACGCCGATCGATTGCAGCGTTCTCTACTGCAGGCGCCCCGAAACCCTCAAACAGGCTTTCAGTTTGACTCCCGAATACCTTCGAACAGCAGAGGCGGGCGAAGCGAAGAATCTGATGGATTATGGTATCTCCTTGGGCCGCCGCTTTCGTGCACTCAAACTATGGATGGTTATTCGCTCACTGGGACGCGAAGGAATCGCCAACGCCATAAGAGAACACATTGCCTATGCCCACCGACTGGCGGAAAGAATTGAAACCCATCCGGACTTTCAGCTTTTGGCGCCGGTACCCTTTAGCACGTTAGTCTTCCGGCTCTGCCCCAAGAATAAGAGTGGCTCAGACTCGGAAATTAACGACCTCAACGAAAAGCTCTTGGAAGAAGTCAATAAAACAGGCCAAGTATTTCTCTCACACACCAAGCTTAGAGGAAAATTCGGAATTCGATTGGCGATAGGCAACCTGAAGACCACGTGGGAAGATGTATCTCTAGCCTGGGACTTGTTGCAGCAAAAGGCCGCAGAACTCACGAAGCCCTAACTCGAGCAAGACTAGCATGTTCGCTAAATGTTAAGTTAGGAATCCGCGCTTGTGGATCCAAGGAATCACTGCTTTCTGGTGAGCCGGGTTACTCCAATCCGGCAAGGTTTTATACAGTTCTGGCTCTCGCTACTTCGCAATCGGTGTAACTAGTATATGTCTAGAGAATTCCGGCAAATCCTCCGTGTCGCAGGCACCAACGTCGACGGCACCAAGAAGTTAGCTTACGGCCTCTTGCACATCAAGGGCGTTGGGCCAAGCTACGCCGTCGCAGTAGTCCGGGCTGCCGAACTTAAGCCTGAGACGAGAATGGGCGAACTTTCTGAGAGCGACGTTCAGAAGCTAGAGGATGTAATGAAGGACCCAGCAAAGTATGGGCTACCATCCCGCCTCTTCAATAGAAGGAAGGGCCTCGAGAGTGGCCGCGACGTCCATTTGATAGGCGCTGATCTAGCGCTCAGCATCAAGAATGATGTTGATTTCATGACGGACATCAGAACCTGGAAGGGCGTAAGGCATTCGTTGGGCCTGAAGGTTCGAGGGCAACGAACAAGGACAACGGGCCGGAAAGGTAGAGCAGTAGGTGTAGCAAAGAAAGTCGTTATGGAAGCCGCGAGGGCAGCCGCCGCTGCTGAGAAGAAAGGGGAAGAGCCCAAGGAAGAGAAGAAGTAAGGCTGATAACAAATGGGCGATCCGAAGAGGCAACGAAAGACCTACGCAACGCCTAGGCACCCTTGGCGCACCGATCAACTCGAACTCGAACTTCACCTGATGGGCGAATACGGCCTTCGCAACAAGCGCGAACTCTGGCGCTACAAAACCATGCTTTCAGAGGTCAGGGGCATCGCTAGGTCGTTGCTAGGGTCGACTGGTGAAGAGCGCGAACGCCTCGAACGCGAGTACCTCTCGAAGTTAAGCCGAAACGGTGTCCTATCCGAGTCGGCTAACATCGATGAAGTCCTGGACTTGGAGATTAGAGACCTCCTTGAGCGAAGGCTGCAGACCATGGTATTCAGGCGGGGGCTAGCAAAAACGGTCTTTCAAGCTCGACAGCTCGTATCGCACGGTCACATATCTGTAGCAGGAAAAATTGTCTCGGTCCCTGGATATATGGTGAAACGCGACGAGGAACAGAAGCTGAAGTATTTCTCGCATAGCCCGTTGTCGAAGGCTGACCATCCGCTTAGGAAAGTTATCACGGCTATGGCTGCGAGCCAGGCCGTAACTGAACCTGCCCCCAGCGCGTCCTAGCAGCAACCTATGTGTTAGGCTCGTCTCCTGAGAACGAGGAAGAGAACGAGAGCCGCAACGGTCAGGACCGCGGCCAAAGTGATTAGGCCAACTGAGTAGGGACCGTTACCCAGGATTATTGGTATCGGCCCGATCAGTATGATTGCACCGCCACTTACTCCTCCTTGGTTCGATAACGAACCGAAAGCCATCAACAACATGCCGATGAAGATCGCAGCGAACGCTATGAAAAACAACCACGTAGCCAAAGAAAATGGGGCCGGAGCCGAATAGTTCCCGGCGGCGGGCGTCAACTTCGCCGTGCAATCAGAACAGCGCCAGCTGGCTGGATCGATACAGTTGCCGCACACAGCCGCCCCACAAGCTTGGCATATGTGAGTCGCAGGCCGCATCCCACAATTAACACAGAGAGGGGCAGCCATACTGTTCACCGAGTCAGGAGCGAAGGAAGGAGCATAAAAAGGAAGACGACGGCTATGAGAATTACTGCAAGGACCACGAGAGCCTTGACTGAACCTCGGTCCGTCCCAAATATTATGGGAATCGGGCCAATAAGCAAAATTCCTGCTCCGCGAGCCTTCGCTCCGCCACTCCCCGCCCTGATCATGAGAAGAATCACTGCGACAAATGCTAGGACAAATCCAAAAATGACGAGGACGAAGCCAATCTCAGCGATAGAACTCTCGCTCATTGTATCGCGGCCTTAACTCAATTCGAAATCTCTCGCGAACATTAACTCTTCGACAACATTTTCGATTAACAGTGTCCGAAAAGTCGTAATAGTTTATAAGCCCCGCAGAGGCTACGTCCGAAAGCTCTTTGCAAAGAAGTGAAAATATCGTGGACCCCGGACCCGAACGACAAGATTCAGGTCGTAATGGCAATTGTGGCCCGCGAGATGTGCCGTTTCATTCGAGGGGTCCGTAGGCCTTGGACGTAAAGATTCTAGAAGAGAAAGATAACACGCTCCGGTTCCTGCTTAAAGGAACGGGGCATGCTTACGCCAACGCCCTGCGCCGCGCGATGATGGCCGAGGTCCCGGTAATGGCCATCGAGGACGTTATCATAATCGAGAACACATCTGTACTCTATGATGAAGTCATAGCCCACAGGCTTGGGCTGATACCAATTAAAACGGACTTGGATGCTTACGTTCTGCCTGAGGAATGCGACTGCAAGAGTGAATTGGGATGCAGTAAATGCAGGGCCTCGTTCACGCTTGAAGCAGAGGCAGTGGATGAGCCAGTCATGGTTTACTCTTCGGCTTTGCAAGCAGAAGGCGACGCAACACCCGTGAGCGGCGGCATACCCATAGTCAAACTGGCCCCTATGCAGAAGTTGAAGATTGAGGCTTACGCTAGGTTAGGGCGCGGGTTGGAGCACGCCAAGTGGCAGCCCGTTTCAGCTTGCGCCTACAAGTACCTGCCAAAAGTAACCCTGAACGCCGAAAACCTAGCCAACCCCGACGAGGTTATCCAGGTTTGCCCCTCCGACGTATATGCCCAGGACCCTGAGAGCAAAATCACCATACGCGACGAACTTGCCTGCACGCTCTGCATGGACTGTGTTAAGAAAGCTGTCCCTGTGGATCCCAAGAAAACTTTCCCCGTCAAGATCGAAGGCGACGAGACATCATACCTGTTCTATGTAGAATCAACCGGTGCCATACCACCAAAGAGAATCACGGAAGAAGCGGCGAAGGTCCTTGACAAGAAAGCGACAGCCCTCGCCGACTTAGCTAAGAAGGGTTTCGAATAGGAGAACAACTTCATGCGCCGTATGATAACAAACCCCGAACTGCTGGATACAATCAGATTCCTTAAGGTACAGGCCAGAGAAAACAAAGCCAAGATCTGGAAGGTAACAGCCGAATCCCTCTCCGGCCCTAGAAGAAACAGGGCGGTATTAGACCTGAATCACATATCACGAGCTTCGAAAAGTGATGCATTCGTACTCGTGCCAGGCAAAGTCCTAGCAGCCGGCTACATGAAACATCCCGTAACCGTGGGAGCCCTTCAGTTCTCCCAGGCTGCGAAGACGAAGATTGAACGGGCCGGCGGCAAATGTCTAGCGATCAAGGACTTCGTCAGCAAAAACCCGAAGGGATCAAACGTTCTAATCCTGAGATGAGCGCCATGTCAAAAGAACCTGTGCTACTGGACGCGAAAAATCAAATCCTCGGGCGGCTGGCCAGCTACGTAGCGAAACACGCCCTAAGCGGTGACAACGTCATAGTGCTTAACGCTGAAAAGGCCGTAATTTCCGGAAGGCGGAAGAACATTGTGGAAGAGGCAAAACGTCGGCTCGAAACGAGAACACTTGCAAATCAGACAACTGCCCCGGTACACCAACGGCGGCCAGACCTATACTTCAGGCGAGTAGTTCGGGGCATGCTCCCTTGGGAGAAGGCTAAAGGAAAAGCCGCCTTCCACAGGGTCATGGTGTACATAGGCGTCCCGGAAGAGTACTCAAGCAAGAAATCTGTGAAAGTGCCCGGCGCAGATGCTTCAAAGCTTGGTTCACCCTACATCACCCTGGAAGACCTCGCGACGGAGATTTGGGGGACAATCTGAGTGAGTGAGACACTAGAAAAGTTGGAAAAACCCGAGAAGGCCGAAAAACCAGAGAAAGCCGAGAAGAAGAGACTCATACTCGTCACTGGGAAAAGGAAGACCGCTATCGCACGAGCCGTAATCAAGACCGGTTCCGGAAATGCTTTCGTAAACGGAATTCCACTTTCAACGTTCATGCCCGAGATCGCAAGAATGAAAATAATGGAACCCTTGGCGCTGTCGGGGGAGAGGGCGAAAGGAGTGGATATCAGCGTGAAGGTAAGCGGCGGGGGTTTCATGGGACAAGCTGAAGCAGCCCGTATGGCTGTAGCAAAGGGTTTAGTTCAGTGGTCGCGCAGCTCGGAACTTAGAAAAACGCTGACTAATTACGACCGAACAATGCTTGCAGGCGATCCGCGGAGAAAGGAACCTAAGAAGTTCGGTGGGCCTGGAGCTAGGCGCCGGGAGCAAAAATCCTACAGGTAGAACAAGGTTTGATCATACCAGTACGTTGTTTCACTTGCGGAAAACTCGTAGCCGACCGCTGGGAAGAATTCGCTCGGCGCGTCAAGGCAGGGGAGAAGCCGAAGACCGTTCTGGACGACATGGGAATGACGAGGTATTGCTGCCGCCGCATGTTCATATCCCAAGTCGACGTAATAGACGACCTATTGCGCTACGCACAAGTCACCGCTAAGAGACGCGCACAATTCGAATAACCATAGAGCGTGCCTACATGTCTGAGATTGAAGAAAAAGAAGGAATGCCGAAGTCCGAGGACCTACTCCTCCCACTCGAAGAGCTACTCGCCGCAGGCCTACACATAGGTACCAGGATTAAGACTGGCGACATGGAACCTTACATCTACCGTGTCAGGCCCGACGGGCTATTCATACTAAACATCGGGAAGACTGATGAGAAGATTCGCCTAGCGGCCCGCTTTATCGCACGCTTTGAGGAAGGACGTGCACTAATCGTTTCCTCTAGGCTTTATGGGAAAACTCCCGTCGAGAAGTTCTGCGAGATAACAAAGACCGTTCCCATCATTGGCCGTTTCATGCCTGGCCTCATATCAAACCCCCTGCAACCGAACCATGCAGACCCGCAAATCATTATGGTAACCGACCCGAGAGCGGATTGGCAGGGGATTAAGGAATCGTCCAGCGCCGGGGTTCCCGTCATTGCGCTCTGCGACACGGATAACGTTTTCAGCGGAGTCGACCTCGCAATCCCAGTGAACAACAAAGGGCGACGCGCTTTGGCAATGGTTTACTGGTTGTTGTCACGCCAGGTCCTGCGTGAACGAGGGGAACTCGCCCAAGACGGTACAATAACTGCTACTGTGGATGATTTCGAGACAAAGTTGGCAGCTATCGCCCCGAGAGCGGGCGGTGAGTTTTGAAAATTCGGAAGCCATCTGTGGCGAACGCCTTCTACGCCGGAACGAAAGCTGAACTAACAGAACAGATAATCAGTTGCTTCACCCACCGATTTGGCCCGGGGCAAGTTCCGAGGGTCGTCGAGCATGGCCCTAGGAAAATCGTCGGGTTAGTGTCGCCGCACGCAGGGTACATGTATTCGGGACCAGTGGCGGCGAATGGCTATAGCCGACTTGCAGCTGATGGGATGCCGGAAGTATTCATAATTCTTGGCCCTAACCACACGGGGTACGGAAGCGGAGTATCTATTCTGACTGAAGGTGCATGGGAAACTCCCCTCGGCGTCACCTCGGTAGATGGCGGCGTAGCGAAACAAATCCAGAAAGGGTGCGGCATTTTGGATGTTGATGAAGCCTCGCATTCCTCTGAGCATTCCATCGAGGTTCAATTGCCTTTCATTCAATTCCTCTTCAAGGATGCCCCTAGGTTCGTACCTATCTGCATGATGATGCAAGACCTGCAGACGAGCCGAGACATAGCGAAGAGTATAGTTGAACAGTGCAAAGGCAAGAATTTCGTCATAATCGCATCAAGTGACATGACGCATTACGAAACCCATGAGAGCGCAAGCAGGAAGGACAAAGGGGCGATCGACGCAATCATCAACCTCGATGACCGGACGCTAAATGAACTAGGGGAAAGTAGCCGAGTAACCATGTGCGGATACGGCCCAATCACAACGCTCATAGCCGCCGCAAAAATGCTGGGAGACGTCAAGCCGGAGTTCCTGGCCTACAAGACCAGCGGCGACATAACCGGCGACAAAAGCGCGGTCGTCGGATACTCGTCTATAGTCTTCACTCGTGAATAGCCGCTGTAAGGAACGCACTCGTTACTCGATCGTACCTGAAGCTGCAGGAAGCACCCTCTGTCGATGATGTTTCCCGGTGAAGCGTGCTCGTAGGGAGCCTTCTGCCGGGAAAACATATATTTAAGACTAGACCCGCAACATTGTTTTGCCTAGTGCAAATTAAGGATAAAGTGCTAATCTATTGGCCAAGGCTACAGCCGTTGCTCATACTATTCAGGGTTTGTTAAAGTACCATGGCCTCAAGAACAAGAAACTCCGGCTTCCGTTCCACGATAGCATCTCCGTTTGTGTAAAGGAACTGACGACGACGGCGACCGTTGATTTCAGCCCCCGGTACAATGAGGACATGATTCAGATTAACGGAGGCGTTGCGAAAGGCAATGAAGCGGAGCGGGTAATGGTTGTCATCGATGCCCTGCGAAGACTCGCGAAGACCAAAGACCACGTGAGAATAGTTAGCAGGAACAATCTCGAGAAGGCGAAGGGTGTCGGTTTTTCAGCGGCAGCCTTCGCATCGGTTGCGTTCGCCGCAAACAATGCCCTCAACTTGAAGATTGACCTATCGCGCTTAAGCGAGATAGCACGTTTGGGAGCGGGATCCGCAAGTCGAAGCCTCGTCGGCGGTTTTTCCATCTGGTACGCAAACAAAAGGGGAAGATCGTTCGCCCAGCAGCTTGATGACGGGACGCATGTCAAGCTAGCAATGGGAATCGTGCCGTTGGCTTCACCCATAAAAACCGATATGGCGCACGATGAGTCAACTACCTCACCTTTCTTCACCTCAAGGGTGAAATCCGTCAAAGCCGCTATCCCCAGAATGATTCACGCAATCAAGAAAGGGGACACTGCTGAAGTATGCAAGATTGCTGAAACAGATTCACTTAGCCTGCACGCAGTCACCATGACAGGTCGGCAAGGGCTTGTCCTCGTATCCCCTGAGACGATCAACGTAATCCGAAGGGTCAGGACGTTGCGGGAAGAGAAAGGTATCCCGGTTTGGTATTCGATGGACACCGGTCCTTCAGTGTTTCTGAACACCCAGCCGGAATACTTGGACAAAGTATGCGACGATATCGAGGGCAACCTTAACGTCCCAATCATAAGAAGCGGGGTCGGGGGCGCGGCACACGCACTTGACCAGCATCTCTTCTAACGGAGACACTTCGCTTCGACCGGCCAACGATGATTCTTGACAAACGTTTCGCACGACTTTTCTATTGGTTATGCAGAAACCAATCAAGGGAGTGAACATTGGGAGAAGGTGTCGGATTCGGGAAGGTCATTCTCTTCAATGAGCATTTCGTAGTGTACGGCCTCCCGGCAATAGCGTCAGCGATCGGATCAAAGACGACCGCACTTGTTGAAAGACAAACGGGCTCAGGAGTAGAGCTGCAGGATGACAGGCCTGAGACGCCGGGTTACAAGGCAGAGAAGCTCGCTGAGCAGAAGGAATCCTTGGACAAAATGCTCAGGTTCATGCAAGTTGACGCGGATCGCAATCATTTCAAGATCATACTAGCCGGCGATCTGATTGCTGCAAGTGGCGTCGGAGCTAGTGCCGCCTCCTGCGCCGCAATTGCGCGCGCATTTTCCGATGAGTTGAGCCTACATTTTTCTGATGAGCGAATAAACGAGATTGCTTACGAGGGAGAAAAAGGGTACCATGGAACGCCATCCGGAATCGATAACACGGCGGCCACATACGGGGGTTTGATATGGTTCAAGCGAGAGCCAAATTCGCAACGAATGGAACGCATGAAACTTAGGAAGCCGGTGGAAATTGTGATGGGCAACACAGGCATAACTGCTGACACGAAAAGCGTAGTCGGAGGCGTGAAAGAGCGAAAAGAGAAGGAGCCTGAAAAGTATGCGCCCTTATTCGATGAAGCCGCCCAGCTGGTTGAAGATGCAAAGAAGCAACTCGAAGCGTTCGACCTCAACAGGGTCGGCGCCCTCATGAACAGAAACCACGAGCTGCTGCAGCAGATAGGTGTGTCATGCAATGAGCTAGACATGCTAGTGAACCTAGCCCGAGATAATGGCGCATTAGGCGCTAAGATGACGGGAACTGGACGGGGAGGCTACATGTTAGCGTTGACCCCAGGCTTAGAGCTACAACAACGCGTCGCAGCTGAAATTGAGAAGAAGGGTTTTCAAGCCCTGCGCACCACGATCGGTGTCTAGACGCTTAGGTATCTTTCGCGGTGAATCAGATGGAGATAGCGAATTTTCTCAAGACCCTAGAGGAAAAGGGTCTTCTGATTAGAATAAGCAAACCAGTTGATCCGAAGTACGAAATCTCGACGCTAATGAAGATGTTAGACGGGCGTGTTGTCCTCTTCGATCACGTCAACGGATTCAGCATGCCAGTCGTAGCAAATGTCTGCTCTACACGCGACCTAGTCGCAATGGGGTTGGGAACGACGAGAGAGAAACTCATGTCGAAACTCACCGACTCAATCGACCACCCCAAGAAAGCGAAGATAATCGAGGCGGAAGGCTACCAGAACATTGGAGCCGACCTTCGTCTCCTGCCCATATTGACACATTACCCTAAGGACGGGGGTCCATACATATCCTCTGGCATCGTTGCATCCGAAGACAAAGAATACGGCGTCAACTTCTCCTACCATCGCGCCCAAGTCCTAGGAAGCGACTTGCTGGTCCTACGAATTCTTGAGAGGCATTTCGATTCTTACATCAAGCGAGAGTTGAAGGAATTTGCGTTCTGTATATCATCGCCCGTGCAGGTTCTAGTTAGCGGAGCGATATCGGTAGACGTCGGGATTAGTGAAGCGGACATTGCCAACGCACTGGAAGAGACTCCCCTCGTGAAACTTGACGGACATTTGGTTCCCCCTTCGGACATCGTAATTATTGCCGAATTGACCGGTGAGCTTCATGAAGAAGGCCCATTCCTTGACTTAACCGAAACCTTCGACATCATACGCAAACAAAGAGTTGCTAACGTCAAGAAGATATACGTCAAGAAAGGCGCGATGTATCACGCACTGCTTCCAGGTGGGCTCGAGCACAGGGTACTAATGGGAATGCCGAGGGAGCCCACGATCTACAGAGAGGTCGCAAAGGTATGCGACGTCAAAGATGTTCTGGTTACGTCTGGGGGCTGCTCTTGGCTGCATGGTATCGTGAGCATACACAAGCGGAATCCAGACGACGCTCCAAAGGCCATAGAGGCCGCCTTCAAAGGCCACAAATCAATGAAACACGTCTTTATCGTGAACGATGATATTAACATCCACGATCCCAATGAAATTGAATGGGCAATGGCGACCCGTTTTCAAGCGGACAAGAACATGATCATGAAAAGAGAAAAAGGGTCTTCACTCGACCCATCCTCCGAGATGGATACACAGATGACCTGCAAAGTCGGGTTCGACATGACGATACCTGAAGGCAGCAAAAAGGAGTTCAAACGCCCCGAACTTCCAATGAAACTGAACCTCAACGATTACGTAGGATCCGAATCCCGCAGGTGAAAATGATGTACTTGACGAAAGCTGAAGAATTGATGCTATCCGGAGGAAACGGGGAGGTTGTAGAGCGGATGTTCCGCTTGCTTGTCAGCCTCGGAGATATTTACGGGGCTGACAGGATGATTCCAGTCAGCTCGGCGCAGGTCGCGGGAGTCTCGTACAAATCAATAGGTGATCCGGGTGTAGACTTCTTGGAAGATTATGCGGAGAAAGGCGCTGTTGCAAAAATAGTGACATTCCTCAATCCGGCAGGAATGGACATTGAAGATTGGCAACAAATGAACATTCCTCCCAGCTTCGCTGAGAAGCAGCTGCGAATCATGGACGCGTTCAAGAAGATGGGCATCGTTATCAGCGCAACCTGCACCCCCTACTTGGCCGGAAACCTTCCAAGGTTCGGAGAACACATCGCTTGGTCCGAGTCGTCAGCCATCTCCTTTTCAAATTCAGTCATAGGCGCGCGAACCAACCGGGAAGGAGGGCCATCAGCCTTAGCCGCCTCACTATGCGGAGTCACCCCAAACTACGGCCTGCACTTGGACGAGAACAGAAGACCTCAGGTTCTTGTTGATGTCAGTGCCAAACTGGAGGACAACGCGGATTATGGCGCACTAGGCTACGTCGTAGGGAAAATTGTGAAGAACAGAATTCCTTACTTCACAGGAATCAAAGAAGCCGACACCGACCAATTGAAGGCATTGGGGGCTGCGATGGCGGCCTCAGGCGCGGTGGCACTGTATCACATTGAGAACCTGACTCCTGAGGCGCGAGCGATGACAACCGAGGGATTAGAAAGACTGTCGGTGACCGACAAAGACTTGGACGAGACCTTCTCGAAACTCTCGACAGGAAAGGAACCGGACATTGTGATTCTCGGATGCCCACACTCCTCATTGAAGGAAATAATGACCATTTCCCGAAAGGTAGAAGGAAAGAAGTTGAAGAAACCATTGTGGGTCTGCACATCAAGAATGGTGAAAGAAGCCGCGAACCGCATGGGATTCACTCAAACCATTGAGGCAGCAGGAGGGAGAGTAGTTGCCGATACGTGCATGGTGGTCTCACCCATCGAGGATATGGGCTATAGGACAACCGGTGTCAACTCGGGCAAAGCGGCAAACTATCTACCAGGTTTCTGCAAACAGAACGTCGTATTCACTAGGCTAGACAAACTAGTTGAGCAGTTGACCTAGGACCAGCGTGAACCAGAATGGAGACTCTCAAGGGAAGAACAATAAGCCCCGGGAAAGTTGAAGGCGAAAGCCTCGTATCGAAAGAGCCGATCGGGTTCTATGGCGGCGTCGATCCCAAGACAGGTCTCTTCATAGAAAAGGGGCATGAACTGGAAGGCAAATCGGTCAGAGGCAAGATCCTAGTATTCCCGTGTGGGAAAGGCTCCACCGTGGGCTCGTACGTCATCTACGGGCTCGCCAAGAACAATCAAGCTCCACTTGCAATTGTGAATAAAGAGACCGAAACCATAGTAGCCACCGGCGTAATCCTAGCCGGTGTCCCTTGCGTCGACAAGATTCCGGTTGAGAAAATAGCGACGGGTGACCATTTGATCGTCGACGCAACCGCGGGGACCGTGTCAATAATCAGGCACGTTCAATAACTGCAAGTGCGAGAACAACTAAGAGCATAGGCCGCGAAGATGTTCGTTCATATGCCCGAACAAGTTCCGGATTCAGCAATGAGCATGATCAGATGTCAGGCTGTTGAAAGGTCGCTTCGAGAAGACTGCAATATACCTAAACTTCAAAGCTGATGAATTGTACTCAGTAAGATGATTGCACTTGGTTAAGAGTTCGGAGCTTTCCGGTTTCTACAAGCTTCCCATAGCGGAGAGGGTGCGAATGCTCAAGGAGTTCGCTGGATTGACCGAAGAGGAAGTTGGTTTGCTCCAGAAACCTGGGGCGCTTGGCTTTGACGTTGCTAACCGCATGGTCGAAAATTTAGTGGGCGTTATGCCAGTTCCGCTCGGTGTGGCAGTTAATTTCCTAATCAACGGAAGAGACGTCGTAGTCCCTATGGCTATTGAAGAACCGTCGGTAATCGCGGCTGCCAGCAATGCAGCCAAGATGAGCAGGCCGAAGGGCGGTTTCCATGCAACTTCCACGGACCCAGTTATGATTGGGCAGATACAAATTGTCGGCGTTCAAGATGCGCATAGAGCTCGGTTCGAAATACTCGCACACAAGGCGGAGATTCTGAAACATGCAAACGAACAGGATCCAGTCCTTGTCTCCCTAGGTGGGGGGGCCCGCGATTTAGAGGTACGAATCATCGACACCTTCCTCGGAAAGATGGTCATCGCTGAGCTGCTGGTTGACTGTCGAGACGCTATGGGTGCGAACGCGGTGAACACCATGGTGGAAGCTGTTGCTCCTATCGCTGAGCGGGTTTCAGGCGGACGAGTTTACTTACGCATAATTTCCAACTTGGCCGTGAAACGCCTCGCCCGTGCCAAAGCAACATTCACGAAAGAGGTGTTGGGCGGCGAAGAAGTTGTTGACGGGATAGTGAACGCATACGCATTCGCTGCCGCAGACCCATACAGATGCGCTACCCACAACAAAGGAATAATGAACGGCGCGTCGGCTGTCGTACTCGCCACGGGAAATGACACCAGAGCGATTGAAGCCGGGGCCCACGCATATGCGGCTCGTTCGGGTCACTACACATCGTTGACAACTTGGGAGAAGGACCGCAACGGTGACCTAGTCGGGACTATAGAAATGCCAATGGCGGTTGGACTAGTTGGAGGAGCTACGGCCTCGAACCCAGTTGCAAAGTTGGGCGTGAAAATTCTCGGCGTTAAGTCGGCGAAAGAATTAGCTGAAGTAATTGTCTCAGTCGGACTAGCGCAGAACCTTGCGGCCCTTAGGGCGCTATCGGCTGAAGGGATCCAACGCGGCCACATGAATCTCCACGCCCGCAACATCGCAATTAGCGCTGGCGCGACCGGTGACCTTATCGACAAAGTCAGCGAACAAATGGTGGCTGAAAGAAAGATTCGAGTTGATCGGGCGAAAGAGCTGCTGGAAAAATACGCTAAGCGCTAGTTGTAGGCGTTTCTAGTTCTAGGAGCGTTTCCATGCGGCGAATCTTCGGGATGGCGTCTTTCTCCATCCACTCCGAGATTGTGTCGTAGACCTTCCTGTAATACTTCTTTGTTGCGTGCTTGACTATGCCAAGTCGCTCCATTCTTCGGATGTACCGCCATTTCATGCTTCGTGAGATTTTGTCGCCCATGAGGCGGTCGATGTCAACTTTCTTGAAAACCTTGGGAAGGTGAGCGAAGGTTCCAACGATCTCCTTCGGAAAGGCGGTCAGAGACTCTTTAGATAGTTTCCGTTTACCGCGCGAATCAATGCCGCGCAACCTACCGCCGTTAACTCTCAAGACAATGCCTTCTGAGTGGACGGTACGGCTCTGATATCATAAAAACGTTATGAGCGACACTGTCACGCGAAGATACTCGTGAACTGCCTCATATTGTCCCAAGTATGAAGGCTAATAGGCCGAACGTCATCCACACGAGCACGTAGTTCTTGCTGCGTTTAGCGTTCTTAGGGCTGGAGTTTGCCAACAGGGAATAGGCGGTCAGCAGAAACCCTATGTCACATATGGCGACCAAAGGAATGTAATAGTAGGAAACGATTCCCAAGATTAGGGGGAGTCCGCTGAGGGCTACTGCAGCAACAAACAGAGCCGCGCCGTACTTTGCGGCCTTGGCATTCCCTTTTGTCGCAGCTAACGATTTGACTCCCCTAGCGGTGTCGCCCGAGACGTCAACTATCCCCTTAACAATTTCTCGTCCTATGCTTGAGAGGAAAGCGAGGAGGGAAAAAATCCCCAATGACCAAGTAGGACTTCCCACGACGAACCCTCCGTAAACGAAAGGAATTGCTACATTCGTACTTACGAGGGCATTGCCCAAGAGGCCGGTCTTCTTGAGCCTCCAATTATACAAGACCATGATGATTACACTCACGGTAGCAATCACGAGTGCCCCTACTCCGGAATTCCCTGCAAACCAGAAACCGATTGCAGCTAAGATCAATGAGAACGAGAGAGCTTCAGCGGGCTTTATCACTCCGGCCGGTATGGGTCGCTCCGGTTCGTTGATTCTGTCAATTTCCCGGTCGAAGTAGTCGTTCAAAACCATCGACGCGGCTAAGAGAAGAAAACCAGCCATAAACCCATAGAATGCAGCTCTCACTGGCACAGTGGTTGAAGCCATTACCTCTCCTACAATTACGGCAAAACCAATCATGACACAGTTAGGTAGGCGCATCATGGAAAGTAGGCCCACGAGTTTTCGGATAGGTGAAACGTACGACTGCAATAGGCCCGCCTTCGCCGTTGAAGTTCAACCTTCAAACGCAAGCGGTCTTAATAGTATTTCAGCCACGCTTGGAATTCTAGCCCTTGCTCGTGTTTGGGAATGTACGGATTTTTGCTTGGATTCTTGTAATGACGATTTCTGGACGCGACACCGCGAAACCCGTTCACCCTGCCCGCTAGTGCGAATAGCTGGTCAAGCAGTTGACGAAGTGGGACGCAAAACGGAAAATGTCCGACGATATCTGCAGTTTGACGTACTTAGAGTCGCATCAGATATTCGCGCATCAGAAGGCCGCATCTTTGGCATCTTATGAGCCTTAGTAGCCTTCCCTTCAGCAAATCCCTACGATTTGACAAAGTTGCAGAACCTAACGAACCATTTCCCTTTTTTGGTTATATTACTTGTGCACGTCCATAGGGCGTTCACACAGAAACGATGGCAGTGAAACGTTACCCGACTCCCAAACCCGACGCTTTTAATAGTGTCCCGCTCAGTTTCTGAGATCACACCACTCCGTTCGATAGTGCAAGTCGGTGGGTGCTTCATCCTTTGGGCGATATCAGAATTGGTAAGGTAGAAAATCACCTACAGAACGTGATTAGGAAGGAAGGAGCCGCCCATCTTACCTTATTTGACCCGGAGAAACTCACACCCTTAGCAGCACGCAACTTGGCGTCGGAAGTCAAGAAAGCTGGTACCGCTGCCGCAATGGTTGGGGGTTCGACTGCGACCTCGGTTTACGAGCTTGACGCAATCGTGAAGGCGATTAAGTCTGCCGGGCTCTACGTGATCTTATTTCCAAACGATGTTGCGGGCCTGAGCCAGAACGCCGACGCCGTTTTCTTCATGTCCCTACTGAATTCAATCAACCCGTATTACTTGTCGGGCGCGCAGGCGCTTGGGGCACCCTTAGTAAAGCGCTATCGCCTTGAGCCGATACCCCTCGCGTACCTAATTGTTGGGGAACATGCTGGTGCGGCCGGGTTTGTGGGTAACGCAAACCCCATCCCATACGACAAGCCCGAGCTGGCAGCAATCTATGCACTTGCAGCCGAATATCTCGGAATGCGCTTCGTCTACCTAGAAGCAGGGTCCGGGGCGAGAAAATCAGTTTCACCCGAAATGGTGCGCGCCGTCGATCACACATGCCATATGAACATAATCGCCGGCGGCGGCATCAAAACTCCATCCCAAGCTAAGGACTTGGTTGACGCTGGAGCGAGCGTGATTGTTACAGGTACCGTGGCTGAAAAGGCGTCTGTATCAAGATTGCGAGCCATAATTCGAGCCATGCACTGAATTCTGGCTGAGGAAGCTTGGCTCGTTCCTTTTCTAAACGGATCAGTGGGACAACTCCTTACTACAACCTCATACGGCGTGTGGCCTTCCCGTCGACGAGAACAATCTTCATCGCGTCGCTGGTTCTCACAACCGTAGGTGTCGGCCTGTCCTTCTCATTCGCCGAGCGGACCATCGCTTTCTTTCTAATCGGGGCGGCATGGGGGATTGTTGCCTTCACGCTGCCATCCTTTGCATCCGACATCGTACTCTATTTTACGATAATGAAACAAGACCAGTTATTCTGTCTTAGAAGGTGCCTCGCACTTTCCCTCTTCACAATATTCACTTGGGTTGTAATCTTCTTGTTCGGTTCAGTGATAGCGATTTTGGATGAGAGGTTCATTTTCCCTGATTTCGCGGTCATCCTGGGGCTGTTCGCCGTGATCCCACCCCGTGCCCTCGCGGTATTTTCCATGTCTAGAACCAGTTTCGCCAGGAGAGCCCTATTCACACTCATGGAGCCAACCCTAACTGTATTCTCAGTGATAATCGTTTTTGGCCTGCCGCTTGCGAGAATGATAACTGGGTTGGTCCTGTCCACGATTGTGGGACTAACTTTCGCTTTCGCCCTAATCGCCGTCGTCGAGGTTTACGGCCGCGAAGCCATAGGTTTCTCACCCATTCGAATGTTCAGAGCGTTTCTGACCGATTGGCTTGAAAGTGAAAATCGCGAACTCGAGTCTTACCTCAATGAGCTCGGTGTCGAAGCCGAAATAAATGCCGCGGCTTTCGCATTTCGCAAGAAAGGTTCCGACAAGATCAAAGCCGTTATGTTCGTCTCAAACTTTCATCCTGGGCCTTTCCTAAACGTCGGTAGCAGCGTACTCCCCTATCTTATGCATTCGGTGATGAGCAGAAGGTTCAATGCAGTCACTCTCGTTCCCCACGGCGTATCAGGGCACGAATTGAACTTGGTTTCCCAAGACCAGAACGCAAGAATTATTCGATGGGTACTTGCGGGGTTGGAGCATGCGCATTACGACGGCAGCGCTAGTCGTGTTACGAGAATGAAGAACGAAATGGCCACGGCAACCTCCCAAGCCTTTGACGGATGCGCTCTCGTAACGATGACCACCTCGCCTTCTGACATGGAAGATGTTCCCTCCGAAGTAGCGAATAGGTTGACAGGCCTTACTCACGGAAGGTTCCGCCACTTGGGGTTGGTTGACGCCCACAATTGCCTTACAGGTCCCACGACCATGACATCCCAGAAAATCGGGGCTCTAGAGGAGGCGGCTTTAGCGAGTCTGCAAGTCACCGCCGAAGAGCCGTCGAGCTCGTTCAAGGTCGGCGTGGCTCGCAAAATGCCCGCTGGATTTACGTTAAAGGATGGGTTTGGCCCTGGCGGGATCTGTGTAATGGGAATGGAAGTTTCGGGGCAACGCTTCGCCTACGTAAACGTAGATGGTAACAACATGGTCAGCGGCCTAAGGGAGAAGATCGTGGACGCCATCAAGGGCGTTGGCTTTGATGATGGAGAAGTCATGACCTCTGATACGCACATGGTGAATGGAATCGTTTCTGCCCGCTTAGGTTACCACACGGTAGGCGAGGTAGTGCCTTGGAGTAGGGTTCTTAGCGAGGTTACTGAAGCTTGCCGCGAGGCGTTAGCTAACTTGGAAACGTGCGAAGTCGGAGTAGTTTCCGGCCAAGTCCCCGTGACCACCCTCGGATCGAAGTCACTTCGTCGCGTCATGGGCGTTGTTTACAGAATCTCAAAACTTACAGCACTAGCTCTCTTTCCCATTGTGGTCGCAATCACGATACTTTCGTTGCTTTTCTTGGTGTAATCCTTGATTCAGGGCATTTCTCACGATTCGCATTATATGCAGCTGCCAAGAGAAGTGTTGATCGGCAAGGATGTCGCACTTTCGATAGGTGAAACACTCACCCGCCTTGGCTTTCACGGACCTGCACTAGTCGTCACCGGTCGCAAGGTAGTATCGATTGCAGGTGCAACGGTCCAAGAGTCCCTGCAGCGCGCCGGTTTCAAATCGTCAACCATACTTGTCGAAAACGCAACAACCGACCAAGTCACAGAGGTCGAAAGAGAAATTCGACGTGTACAACCTGACATAGTTGTCGGCGTCGGTGGGGGCAAAGACATTGACGTAGCAAAACTCAGCAGTATGAAAGCTTCAACCAGGTTCCTAAGCGTCCCAACGGCAGCATCCCATGACGGCATAGCCAGCCCGCTGGTTTCGATGAAGGGGTTGGACCGACCCTACTCATACGTGGCCCACGCGCCCATCGCAATAGTCGCCGACATATCGATAATTGCCAAATCCCCATATCCCCTCATAGCAAGCGGATGCGGCGACACGGTTGCGAAGTACACAGCGGTCCGAGACTGGAAGCTTGCGCACAGAATCAAGAATGAGTATTACGGGGATTATGCGGCTGAACTTGCACTAATGAGCGCGCGCCTTGTGATGAAGAACGCAACCCGCATACGAGCTATGTCGGACTCGGGTGTTCGCACACTGGTTGAGGCTTTGATTAGCTGCGGAGTTGCAATGAGCATCGCTGGGACCAGCCGACCTTGCAGCGGTGCAGAGCACTTGTTCAGCCACGCATTGACGATGATAGCCCCCAAACCAGCGCTGCACGGCGAGCAATGCGGAGTTGGAACAATAATGTGCGCCTACCTACACGGGGCAAATTGGCAGCTGATCAAAGATGTCCTCAACACAATAGGGTGCCCTACGACTGCAAGACAACTCGGGGTCGACCCCGAATATGTCATAAAGGCGCTGACTATGGCCCATTCTATCAGGCCTGAGCGTTACACGATCCTAGGCGAGAGCGGCCTCACCAAGGAGGCCGCGGAACGGGTCGCGACGCTCACAGGCGTGATTGACTAATCGAAATATGGTTGGCTGTTGATCTTGACCAAAGCAACTGCAATAGCACACGCGATTCAGGGGCTCGTGAAGTACCATGGGTTAAAGGACAGCAAACGAAGAATTCCGTACCATGACAGTATATCAGTTTGCGTTGAAGAGTTGACCACAAAAGCTACCATCGAATTTAGCGACAAATATTCCAAGGACATCATAGAAATAAACGGCGAACCGGCGCGCAGTATCGAAGCCGCCCGAGTGCTCGCTGTTGTTTCGCCGCTTAGAACGCTTGCAAAGGCGAAGGAACATTTCAAACTCTCCAGCAGGAACAATCTTCCGCAAGGCAAAGGCCTCGGATTCTCAGCGTCGGCTTTTGCGTCGATCGCTCAAGCATCAAGCTCAGCTTTGAGCCTTAGAATGCAACCGGAACGTCTTAGTGAAATTGCTCGACTCGGGGCCGGTTCCGCGAGCCGAAGCCTCGTGGGCGGCTTTTCGATTTGGTACGCCAACAAGTACAGAAGCTCATATGCAGAACAGCTACCTACAAGCAAGAACATGAACCTAGCCATGGCAGTTGTTCCCATCCCATCGCAAGTCAGAACAGACATGGCGCATGAAGAGTCAGTTACATCGCCTTTCTTCTCCGCTAGGTTGAAGGAGGTGGGGAAGGTCTTGCGGAGAATGCAGCGAGCGATCAAAGCTGGTGAGGTCGACGAAATTGGCCGGCTTGCAGAAGCTGAATCACTGAGCCTACATGCCATAACGATGACCGGCAAAAGCGGCCTCGTTCTCATGGCTCAAGAGACAATCGGTATAATTCAAGGGATAGTGTCGCTGAGAGAAACGGACCACATACCAGTTTGGTATTCACTTGACACAGGCCCATCCGTCTACATCAACACCCACACTGAATCCATCGATACTGTTTGCGCCGAAATTCGGAAGTACACAAACTTCCCAGTCCTCAAGAGCAAAGTCGGAGGACCCGCTCGCACAATAGAAGACCATCTCTTCTAGAAGCGAGACCGAACTCCTACGAGAGCCTTAGAGATGTCAAACAACCTAACCGAGAAGATTCGGAAGTCGGCGATACTCAACGCAATTAGGCACAATGGTAAAGCCGATCCCGGAGCTGTTCTCGGCAACCTGCTCGGAGAAAATTCCGAGCTAAGGGCAAAGGCAAGGGAACTAACGCCATCAGTGCGGCAAGTCGTTGAAGAAGTCAACTCCATGCCATTGGATCGCCAAACAGCCATGGCATTAGAAAAATGGCCTACAGAGCTGGCTAAGGAGCGCCCTGAAGAAGAAAGAAAGCTGCCGCCCCTCCCGAACGCCGACAAGTATTCTCTCATAGTAACGCGAATCGCACCCAACCCCGACTTCGTTCTCCACATAGGTAATGCCCGGGCGGTAATTCTGAGCCATGACTACGCTAGGATGTACAAGGGGAAATTCATTGTTCGGTTCGAAGACACAGACCCCCGCCTCAAGAAGGCTCAATTGAGATACTACGACATCATCCGAGAGGACTTGAAGTGGCTCGGTTGCGAGTGGGATGAAGAGTACATTCAGAGTGACCGAATACCCATCTACTACGAAGTAGCTCAAACTCTTTTCGCGAAAGCGGCCGCGTACGTTTGTGAATGCAAACCAGAACGGTTTCGAGAACTGGTCAACAGCAATTCGGCCTGTCCGGACCGGGAACTGAATGTGGAGATCCAAACGAAACGATGGCAGAAAATGCTCGATGGGAGATACAAGGAGGGCGAAGCCGTTGTCCGGGTGAAGACGGAACTATCGCACCCGAACCCAGCAGTGAGGGACTGGCCCGCTTTCCGAATCATAGACACAGCTAGGAACCCGCACCCGCGCGTGGGGTCGAGATTCCGTGTTTGGCCTCTTTACAACCTAGCATCCGGCGTGGACGACCACGCACTTGGCATAACGCACGTGATCAGGGGAAAGGAACACCTCACAAACATGGCCCGCCAGCTCTACATGTACAAGCACCTGGGCTGGCAGTACCCAGACGCAGTTCATTATGGGCGCCTCAAGGTAGAGGGAATGGAACTCAGCAAGTCCAAACTCATGAAAGGGCTTGAATCAGGCGAGTACAAAGATGTCGACGATCCCAGGCTGGGAACACTGGCAGCCCTAAGAAGACGGGGCTACAGCCCAGAAGCAATTAGACAACTCATATGGGACGTGGGCCCCAAACCCGTGGACGTGACAATAAGCTGGGACAACCTCAACGCCCTGAACCGGAAAATTATCGACCCAACTTCCCACCGATACTTTTTCGTCCCAGACCCAATCAGCACGAGGATCAATGGCGTCGAGAAACCGTTTGAAGTGCATCCCCTGCTTCACCCGCAACACCCAGAAATGGGAAGCCGAACCCTCAAGCTTCAGCCACAAAACGGCATCGCTTCGGCCTTCCTCGCAGGAAGCGACAAAGCAGTCCTAGAGTCAGGTAAAGTTGTGCGCTTGATGGGACTGTTCAACCTGAAGCCCCTAGGCTTCTCGGACGGTGAATTGAAGGCAGAATTCCTTGACGAAGCTGTTGGCGGCTCCGAAAACGCTCCAATCCTACAATGGGTTCCAGAAGCGCAAAGCCTTCCTGCGGAGATCGTTATGCCTGACGCATCGATAAAGAGCGGATTGGTTGAGAACGGCTTAAGCTCTGAGCCTGTTGGTTCCGTACTTCAATTCGTCAGGTTTGGTTTCGGTCGGTTGGACAAATTCGAACCAAACAAGATTTCGGTATACTTTGCGCATCAATAACCCCATGAAAGCTCGAGTTGCTCTCTCGCCAATAGTGCTTGCATTAGGAGATTGCGAGTTTACTCATCTCCGTGTCCTGACTAGGTGTCACATGCGATCTGCAGATGCCTACTCCATGTTTCCATGTTTCCACGTTTCCATGTAGTTAGATTTTGGTATGCCACACGGCATATTGCGGTGTCTATTGAGATGTATGCATCAATCTGTTTCTCGCCCTTATATCTCCATGGCAAGCCCTCGTTCAACATTATTAGGGGGCACTGTTCCCTGCCGGAAGACTCGCCAGTTCAGCTTAGTCACAACCCGCTTATATCAGATTCAAAGTCTCTCCACGCCACTTCGACTCTAGACTCATTGCTCAGCGATTGCATAGATCAAGTTCTTAGCGACCTCGTCGGCGGCAAAGCCAAAGAAGCGTTTTACGATTATATGGAAAGAAATTACGCCGTCGCTAGAGAGGACATACCTCGTAATTTTGGAAAGTTCTATTCATTGACTGAAGAGGTCTGCGGTAAAGGAAGTAGAACAATCGCTCGATGCATCATGAAACGGCTGTGGCAACGGTTGGGATGGACTTTCGTAGATATGCCAGATTTCATGTTCTCAGATTTCTTGGAAACCACTCGAGCTAGAATCGCGAGAGAATTAGTCGAAAAAGCATAGGCCGGCTTGACAAGCGAGAACCTATCGCATGAATAGACGATAGAGCAACCACCCAACTACACCAATCATAGCGAGCAACGCAACAAACCATATTCCAAGGAGCACGGACCACGAAGATGTCGACCTGAAGCTGAAGATCGCGCCCTCCTTCTCGTCAATTTCAAGCTCAAATCTCTTAGATGGCGCAATAAAGAAAGACCTGTACGTGCCGCATACCACCCACTTACCATTCTCCGAGTGGTATGAGATCTCGTTAATGAAAATGCGAGACGAGTCGCTCACCGAGTTAATGTAATCCCGTGCGATGGTCCCGGCCCCGACCGCTGATTTCACGGCAATAAGATTCTCGGCGGCAGCTTCAGATTTCCTGATGAGGCTTGGTAGCTTATCGTCCATGAGTTGCATGGCGTCGCCTAGGCTGGAAGTTTCGGTGCGAACAGCGAGCAACTTGCTTTCACCGAAATACGCCAAAATGATACCCATGTCTCCATAGAGGATACCTACAAGCCTCAGGACGCCCTGCCCTTTGCGGAATTGAGTTGCTGTTCCCAAGATCAGGGCAGGCCCGAGTGCGGTGCTCTCGGTTGTTTCCTCGATGATATTTGACAGTGTCCTAGCGTTGTCTCTGGCGGCGTCTTCTACCAGAGCCAAACGGCCGGATCGTTCTTCCAGTATGACAGCCTCTTCTATGCCCTCGTGGAGCGCTAGAACATTTTGGGTCAGCGTCATCGCTTGGACCCATCTCCTTAACAAAACAGTCTCCGTCAAGCTATTACACTTTGGCCCTAAGCGAGAGGAAGCTGGGCACTCTACTCTCTCGAAGGAAGAGTGAGCAAAGAGGCTAGTTCGCAATTATTGGGCGCCGAAACCGTAAGTCACATATAGCGAGGTCGGAACCCTAACATTGACTGTTTTGGCGTCCCAAAATCTCGAACGTGTATTGCAAAGGTGGAAGCAGGTCATCAAAAACGTGCTTGGACAAGGTCCCTATGCCACTCTTGAGAAGATTGTAGTGCGCGAACTTGCGAAGGAGTCAAAACTCGATGCATGACCTACTCGGACTAGCATTTGCTTCCGTGAATGTGTTGTTGTCATCTCTTGGTTTCGTTCTAGTTTTCGTGGGAATCAGGCGTTTCAAGACTGGATTGATTGCTAAGACGTTGAAACGGTCGATTCCTGCTGGAATCTTGCTCTTCCTGTTCTTCGTTACAGAAGCATTGGTCGCCATAGATGTTCTACCGTCTAATACCCCGATTGACGATGTACTTGGTACTATGTTCATGGTTGGCTTGCTGTACGTGACTTATGGTTTCGTAAATGACTGGACACACATGGATTCCACCCTAAAAACAACTAATTAGAAAAGGTCCCGATAGTTAACAGCAGAAACCAAGCCTCCAAGAGATTCCTAGCTTAGTTAGTCTGAGTCCCGATACTTAACAGCCTAAAGCAAGTCCCGAAGACGAAACAGCACCGCTCGAATAATGGTTTCGCTGCGGGCAAAGCATGAGGGCCCAGAAAATCGCTGGTATGGCGTCGATGTGTAATCCGGTGAAGTCAAAGACATGTGCAACCTGAACGTCATAGAGCCGTTCCGCGTGAAACTGCAAGTTGTCAAATCCGCAACCGAAGCCGCTTCAATGATTCTCCGCATTGATGACGTTGTGGCCTCTAAAGGAGGTAAGGGAGGCGGGCCGCCGATGCCCCCTGGCGACGGTATGCCCGGCGGAATGCCTGGCGGAGACAAGTTCTAAACTAGCCTCCTCCTTCCTCTTTTCTTCCTCTCAGTCAAACTAAGTAGGACGAACGCCATTCTCCCCTTTTCTTGTTCGGGGAAAGGCTGCTTGTCCCATCTGCCAGAACCGGTCATACTTGTAGCTTCAGCCGAGTTCACTTTGAAGAGTTCTCCCGTCAGGCGCACGTTGGAGCAGCGTCTAATCGATGACCTGAAGTTCGCACTCTCTCGTGCCGGGTTCAGTGGTTTCCGGATTGAGAAACATGCTGCCAGGCTGGTAGTATGCGGGTTAACAGGAACCACGGAAGCAAAGGTGGGGGCTCGTTCATGCAGTGGAGTCTTCGGCGTGGCCTACGCCGCCCCCGCAACCTTGCTCTCAGCGTCTGAGGAGGCTATACTGCAATCGATTGTGCAGCTCGCGAACGAGAAGTTAGGGTCAGGCCAATCATTCGCAATTCGTGCTCACCGCTCGGAGCCGGGGTCCTTGTCTCGGCGTGAAGTCGAGCTCAAGGGTGGCTCCCACGTACTCCACGCGTTGAAGGGCAAAGGTGTCACGGTCGACCTGAAGCACCCCGACGTCACAATTCATGTTGACCTCGTCGGCGAAGATGCCTACGTTTACTGTGAGAAATTGCAGGGGCCAGGCGGCTTACCTCTGTCTGCGCAATGGAAAATGCTGGCGGTTCTAGATTCAGGGCCTCTCACGCTTCTCGCAGCCTATTCAATGATGAGAAGGGGATGCCTAGTGGAATTATTCATACCATTATCCAACATCAACTCCGACTTCGCTGCTGAGAAGCAGCTGAACCTCGCCCGAAACCTGCGGCGGCTTGTAACCCGTCCAACATACAGGGTATACACTGTCAACTACGATCAACTCATCGGAGATAGGCTCAAGGGCCAACTCGATCAGTTAGCCCTCTCGAAGTTCTTTGTGAGATTGGCTGCCGCCAAATTTGCAAAAGAAAAGAGGTTCAAAGGTATAATTTTCGCAGACGTTGCCGGTGAAATTGGACCAGCTGGGGCGCTTAAGGCCGCGGCCCCAGACGTGGCAGTTTTCACTCCGCTAATTGGTTTGACGCGAGGAGACTTGACGGAATTGGCTAAGTCAGCGGATGTTATCGTAACAGAGTATCTTCAGAATGCGGATTCCACAGCGTTGAATGCGGACATCGACAATACGCACCTTGGGCAACCTGAAGTCCAGGTGGAACAAGTAACACTCTAGGAATGGCTTGCTAAACCTTCTACGATATCGCAGGCCAAAGCGACAGCATCCATTGAGGCAGTTTCCTTGCTAATCCGGACGGCGTTCGTGACATACTCCGGGGATTCCAAAACTCTCTCCACCGTAGACTGCAGCGTGTCATGGTTCAACATGTTTTGGTCAATCATTTCGGCCACATGAAGTGACACGGCCCGGCGCGCGTTGCCGTATTGCTCCGTGTGATCAGGTATGGGAACAAGTACCATGGGCCGTCCGTAGACGAGTGATTTCATGATCGTTCCGTGTCCTGCCCTCGCGATGACTAAGTCGCTGGCTCTGATGAAATCCTCTTGGTCCTCAATCCAATCATAAACCCTCACCCCGCCGACAGATCGCATTCCTCTTTCTCCTTCAGCGTCTCCTTTGGAGAGTACGATTTGGTAATTCTTCGGCATTTCCCGGAAGGACTCAAGGAGTATTTGAGCTAAGATTGCGCGTTCAACCTTGGGCCCGCTAACCGCAGCATAGATGAAAGGCAGTTTCGAGTCAAGGCCAATTTCGCGTCGAACATTATCATTACGCGCTCTTGAGTTGTTGTGTTGTTCAATGATGGGGCCGATCAACTTCACCTTGTCGTTGTAGCGTCTAGGGATGGCGAGGTTCCCTATCGAAATCGTGTATGGTGATGGTAGGTCCGGAATCAGTATGACTTGGCTTCGGCCCCAGACAAGTTGGATGGCGGTTCGAATGAAGAGCCAGCCAACGTTCGCTATGAAGAAGAATAGCCGGTCGAGCGGCGTTAAAGAGCGGCCTGAGGGGCGCCTGATTATTTCAACTCGGAATTGGTTGAGCATTAGGGCGACTGGGATTCTAAGGAGCCAGGCGGCAACAAGTGAAGATGCCCGAGAATCTGATAGAACAACATCTGGCCTGAACTGCTTCAAGTATTGAATTTCGCGGACCACCTGCCGAAGGAACATTCTGATGCCGAGCGAAAAACCACTAGTGGCAGCCGTCAGTTTGAAATCTATTGTACCGTCCGTTCTTACTTTGAAATTGATCGGCACTGCCTCATAGGTCGGCAAATGGTTGTGTTTCGCATAATCGAGTCCGTCAAGGTACGTGGAAAATACGGTTTCGACTCCCCGGCGATTCAGCTCAGTGGCGATTGGGTGGACTCGGGTGATGTGGCCCAATCCTATTCCGCAAGGAGCCAGGTAAACACGCAATTTCATGTTCCACCGACGATTTTTCTCCTAACCTCGCCCGCAGGTTCCACTTCTTCGAAGATCTCGCCCTCAAAGACTTTCACGTCAACCTCGTCAAGAAGCCAGGAGTCAGGGGGCAGTCCAGCTTTGAGGCAACAATTCACTAGAAACTCCGTCGAGTCCCACTTCCACTCGGTCGCCACCTGCGGCAGGAGCAGGCCTGAGTTGCCGCCACTGGCGACGATGAGGCCATGCCGGCCGATTTGAATTAGTTCCGGAAGTGATTTTCGGTCATGTACTTTCAGCACCTGGGGTTCAGTGAGGGCGGTGAGTTCCACGACAATGGAGCGTTTCATTTCCTCCGAGGAGACTGGAGGAAATCTAGGGTCCTCGGTTGCCGCATAGATTGCGGCCTTGATAGCTGCCTCCGCAAGGGGCTGTTCTGGGTAGGGGAAGCCAATGCAGCCCCGCAACTCAATGGCGGGCTTCGTAACGTTCAGCGTTACGAAAACGCCGGATTTCCTAAACAGCCTTTCAGGCGCGTCTTGGGGCGGTTTGATTATCTGGTCAGTCTCTAGGTACTTGGTTATGGCTAAGCGTGCGAGTTGAACTAGCATTCTACCTTCTTCGAGGCTCAGCCTGTTCTGTGCTGGCGGAGCCGTTTCTCTTCGCGTCAAGAATTTTCCTCGCGCTTCCCAGGGTTTGTTCTATCTTTTTCCAGTGGCTTCCTTGCCAGTAAACTTTGGCGCACTTGGGATTAGTGCAGGCCCAAAAACTCTGGTACACTTTAAAAGTTGCTGGAGGCACCGACGCTTTCACTTCTTCCCTTGAAGCTTCCTTCAACGGAGACCCGCACAGCGGGCATCTTGAAATTGTCGTGTCGATTTCGAGCCTCAGGTTGTAGCGTTCTGCGAGGTTTGCCAATCGCTCTGGCTCTGTGCGCCCTTGTACGAGCGAGGTCTCGATGCCCTTCACGGCTGCTCTTCTGTAGAGTTCTTCATCAGAAGTCAGCAGGATGAGGGAATCATGTTTGGCGATGGAGAGTAAGTCTTTGTCGGAGCTGTCGTTTAGGTAGACCGTTTCGTAGCCGAGCATACGAAGCCACCTCGCCGACTTTCCCAGCATTCCATCTAGGAGGAAGCCCATGCCCTATCGCTCTTGGTAACCTTGCCCACGGGGTCCCCTACGATCCTTCCCCTCTCAGCAACCAGCGTTCCGTTCACAATGGTGTAGGCCGCCATCCCGACGCACCGGTAGCCCTTGAACGGGGAGTATTTCGCTTTGCTCTCAAAACTCTCTGGGGCAATACGTGTCTTTGCCTTTGGGTCAACTAGCACGATATCTGCATCGTAGCCTTCCTTGAGTTCGCCCTTTTTTGGCAAGCGGAAGAGCTTAGCCGGAAGTGTGGCCGTAGCGTCGACGAGCCTTCGCAACGTGAGTTTTCCTTGTGAGACTTGGGTGAACATTACTGGAAGGGATGTTTCTAGGCCAGGTACTCCTGAGGCTGCGTCCCAGGCGTTTTCCTTCGTCTTCTCTTCCAGCGTGTGCGGGGCGTGGTCACTAGCGAGTATGTCCACGTTCCCTTTCGCGAACAACCTCCATAGGTCATTCCTGTTTGCCTCGCTTCTAATCGGGGGGACGCAAATCGCTAGAGTCTTCTGTTTTCGGAAGACTGTTTGATTTAGGAGTAGGTGGTGGGCGGAGGCTTCGCATGTTGCGTTCGGTGCCATTCGGACGAGGTTCACGGCTTCCGGAACGGTGATGTGGCAGATATGAAGCCGTAGTCCCAGCTTGCTGCCGAGGCCTAGAATCTTGCGGACTGCATAAACTTCGATTTGAGGTGCATGTGCTCTGAGAAAGTCTCGGATAGATGTCTTCCCTCGGCGTATGCTCTCCTGCTGAGACTTTCTGATGCGGTCCCCGTCTTCCGCGTGGACGGTGACGATAGCCCCAGCCTGTTTCGCAGCTTGAAGCGCATTCATCAAATCGGTTTGGTTGCTCGAGTCAAACGTTACGAGTGCCTTGTTTAGGTATAATTTGAAGGCGATTGCGCCCTGCTCAACCATTCCTTTCATTTCGTTCGGGTCATCAACTAGTGATCCTTGGAAGGCTACGTTTGAGTACAGCCTCCCTTCCGCCTTTGCCATCTTATCAGCCAAATTGAGGGGGCTCACCGTCGGGGGGCGGGAATTCGGCATGTCAAATACTGTCGTGAACCCTCCGACCGCAGCTGCGCGGGTCCCTGTCTCAAACGTCTCCTTGTAAGAGAATTCCAAATCGCGAAGGTGAACGTGTGCATCTATCATTCCGGGCAGGGCGATTAAGTGGCTGGCATCTATTTTCTGGTCGGGAGTCGAAGTTGGTCGAATCTTCGATATGTTCTTGATCACGCCGTCTTCCAGGAATATGTGAGCGTGGGTTAGTTCCTCGCCGACTAAAATCTGGGCTGATTCTATGAGTAATGATGGCATGACCCCAGTTGCACCGCTTGCTGACTATTCACGTGTGTCAGCAGGTTAAGGTTCGTTGGTTATACTTCTTCAGGTTCTTCCGTATCGGATGCGCAGTCGTCGCAAAGGAATTGCCCGTCGTGCGACTTCAACTCGTCAGCCCAAGAGCCGCACCTGTCACAGTAGCCTGAGAGCGGCGCGGCCTCCTTGATCTTCGGTACCGGGGCTATCTGAGATTTCTCAGCCATAACGTCAATCAAAGCCGGTGTTATGTCCACAATATCGTTGCTGGTTATGATGCCCTTGACCTTGCCGCCTTGAACAACGACTAGTCGCCTAACTTTCATCTCCCGCATTCTCTTCGCAGCATCCGTCACGTTTGAGGAAGGGTCGATTGTTGCGATAGGTTTAGTCATGCATTTCTCGGCCGTCACTTTGCTCGGAAGCAAATCAAACGCGGCGACTCTTCTCACAACATCCCGCTCGGTCATAAGGCCCAGTGGTTTGCCCGACTTGTCTACGACGACAGCGCAGCCGATTTCGTTTTTCTTCATCAGCTTAGTGGCCGCGAGCACTGTGTCCGTTTCTCGAATCGTGACCACGGGACTTGACATAACGTCCTCAACTTTGACGTCGGGCGTATCTGACCTTGTTCCCAATCGTTATCCCAACTGGACTGGTTTTTCGACGCCTTAAGGGCTTTGCTGGACATTTCCGGGAGCGGTCTGGTAAGGGCAGGGAAGGGTTATCTAGCGACTGTAGGTATGATGCGAGGAATCCCCAGCCGGTTAGGAATGGAAAGTAGTTGAGCACCGCTCAATCTCAGGTTCAAACTCAGTCCAAGAGACGAATCAAGCCAACCTCAGTCGTCTACTGGCTTCGTGTCGCCTTAGCGGTTGTTGCCGGGTTTGCGAACCAATTCTTACACATCAACCAAGCCAGTTTTGGTGACTTCGCAATTTTCCTAGGCATCGGCCTAGGACTAATCATTTACGCGTTTTCCATCTTCGTTGTTCAACGTGTCTTGCATTACGGAGAGGCTGAACTGAAAGGAAAGAACCGGTACATCACTCTCGGTGGGGGCACCTTCATAATTCTGTGGATCGTTGTATCGGTGTTTCTCAACACCGTCTCGCCGTAACTACTTTGCTACTGCCTTTCGCGTGTCAGGGGGCGCGCGAGGGGGCCCCTCCCGTTCGAGTTTCCTCAAGTAGCTCTCCACGGCGTCAAAGTAACCCCTGTCATAGTCGGAATGCAGTTCGTTCGTCCCGTGTTGTGCGAACTCCTTTCTCAGCGTCTTCAGTTTAGTAGGGGTCATTTCAATTTTCGACAGGTACAGGTACTTGTCATCAGTAGACTTGGCGGTGAGGAGTAGCCCTTCGAGGGCTTTCAGGTAGCCTTTCGCCAGTTCGGTTGCGGGGATGCTAGTGCGTATGCTATCGAGTTCTTTTTCTGCGTCTGAATTTCGTCTCTGGATGATGGCTTGAAAGAATTTTTCAGTGTCGATGTTTAAGCTGGCGCGCGGTTTCTCATTTTCGGCGCTTGACTTCGTCTTCTTCGGTGATATCTTTGATACCTTCCTCAGTTATCTTGAATATGCGTTCTCCTTCCGGTAGGTAGGGGCTTGAGACGAGCCTGCAAATTCGGACTGGGCCACTGGACGTCCGTCTCAAGAATATCCTAGTATGGGTACTGTGGGATACTATATGTCCTCCGACTGCCTCCACAGCCATAGCGAAAAACTGGTCGGGTCTCGACATGACCTGGTTCGTGACAACTGCGCATGCATTGAAAGCGCGGGAAAGCCTAACGAGCCGGTGCAAGTGGCTATTGAGCTTCTGCTGCCGCTCCGCGAGCATCTCTCGTCCGAGGTATTCGCTTCGGAAATGCGCGGTCAACGAATCCACAATTATCAACTTCACGTTATTTTCCTGAATGACCTTGTCAGCTTTGTCGAGTACGAGAACCTGATGATCAGAATTGAAGGCTTCTGAGTAGATGATTCTCTTCGCCGTTTCGATCGGGTCTAGTCCCATGGCCTTTGCCATGCGGACTATCCATTCTGGGCGGAAGGTGTTCTCCGTATCAATGTATAGGGCTGAGCCGTTGAGGCCTCCTTTCTCTTCAGGGAGTTGTACGTTGACTGCAAGCTGATGGCAGAGTATGCTCTTACCGACTCCATATTCCCCGTAGAATTCAGTTATCGTTTGGGTTTCAAGGCCTCCACCCAGCAGTTCATCAACCTGTTTGCTCATGGTCGAAAGTCGCCGAACGTTCTGCCTCATCTTCATGAGCTCGTCAGCTCGAATGAAGCTGAGCGCCAAGCCGTCCCGTGCTTCAGCGATTACTTTGGCGGCCTGTTTTTCACCAACGCCAGCTACGGTCAGTTCTTTGATGGTGGCCGTGGCTAGGGACTCAACGGTCTGGTAACCCATCTCTCTAAGTTTTTCAGCAGTTGCGGGGCCGACACCTGGAATATCTTCTATGAACTCGTACTTCTTCTGCGGTTTCTCAGCCGCCGCCTCGACTTTTTCTTCTGCCGCTTCCTCTGCCTCTTCTTCAGGTTGCTTGACTTTTTCTTTCAAGACTTCGGCCGTTGCCAACAATAACACCCTACTTATTTCAACATTGGCTACGCTTTCTACAAGCCTCGTTCGATATAACGGAGAGAGATGAGTGAATGAATTACAATCATCGGCTCTTCGCCGTCAGTTTGAAGCATTCAATTATGTCGAGAGCTGAAGCAATGATTCTGTAGGAGCTTCAACATGGGACTCTTGGTAAAAATTGACCCTGAGCTTTCTGAGGCAGCAGAGATCCTTGAAAGAGCTTTCCGGGCAAGAAGTTTCGTGCTCGTAATCGGCAAGTGCAGAGTCGATTACGAGGGGCGGGCGTCTTCGACGTTAGAATGGGGTGAGAGAGTGACAATTGTGAAACAAGACGGGTCTGTATTGGTCCACAGGCCAACAGAATATGAACCCGTCAACTGGCAGCCCCCAAAATGCGTTGTCAGTGTCAAGCTTGCCGACTCTGGGTTAGTTGTCAGTGCGTCTCGTTCCCAGCCGAGAGAAAACGTTTCCATAGAATTCCAAGAAATTCACCTGACCGCAACGGGAACGCTCGTCGATACCGGCGAATTCGCTCTGCACGTGACTGAGGAACAGATGAAGCAGGCGATCCTCACCGCGCCCGACCTAGTAGAGAATGGGCTAAAACCGCTTCAGCAGGAGAAAAGTCTGGGCGAAGCTGGCTTCACGGATATCTTCGCAGAAGACAAGAATGGTTCGCTCGTTGTTGTAGAAATCAAGAGGAATGCAGCCTCAAAGGATGCGGTTTTGCAACTTGAACGGTACCTCGACACCCTCAGAAAGAAGGTTGACAGGCCTCTCAGGGGCATTGTAGTGGCTCCTGAGCTTCGCAAGAGCGCGCAACCGCTCCTGGACAGCTTGAAGCTGGAGTATGTGAGGCTGGCACCCGAGAAATGCTTCAGCGTGTTGAAGAGCCGCAGGGACATGAAACTAAGCCACTTCATGACCTAAGCGTTAGCTAGGGTGGTGTTCTGCCGAAGCTTGGGGCAACCTTATTTAGACTAATAGAGAAGGTTGCGAAGCAAATCAGTGATGAACGTGGAGCCTTCTAGGAAACCTCTCAACCTACTCGTGAAGAAACTTAACGGAGAAATCACGATTCGGCTAAAGAACGACGTAGAATACCACGGCAAGATGATAGACGCTGACAGCCACATGAACATCATTCTCGAAGGAGCAACTGAGTACCGTGGTAACTCTCCGACAGCCAATTATGGGAACGTAATCGTGCGCGGAAGCAACATTCTCTACATTAGCGTAGAACCAGGCAAGAAACAGCCTTAAGGCCGCACGGTTTTAGCGGGGGTTAACTGAGCGATGGGTACTCCCTTTAACTCACCGCTCGAAGCCTCGCTTCTATCTGAGTTGGCTTCGCGTGTTGTTGAAAGCGGGGCAACTGACCCCGACAGCCTCAACAGGATAAAGTTGGAATTTTGCAGAAAGCACGAACTCAGCTGGATGCCACGCAACTCTGACATTCTCGGCGCCCTGCCGGAACACATGAAGGAAAAACTTCGGCCCAACCTGCGTTTGAAAAAAGTGCGCAGCATTTCAGGCGTGAACGTCATAGGTGTCATGAGTTCACCGCGCGGCTGCCCACACGGCCGCTGCGTATTCTGTCCCATGGAGAAAGGGTTCCCAATGAGTTACACGTCAGGCGAACCCGCAGCTATGAGGGGCTTTCAGTCTGGATACGACCCGTTCCTCCAGATCAGCAGTCGGCTTGAGCAGCTCAAAGCCATCGGGCACGTGCCTTCGAAGGTCGAGCTGGTAATTCAAGGCGGAACATTCCTAGCCGCACCCGTCGACTACCAAGAGCAATTCGTAAGCAGATGCTTAGACGCAATCAACGGCGTAAACTCATCAACTCTAGAGGAAGCAAAGACCCGGGCTGAATTCAGCGAAATTCGCAATGTGGGCTTAACCATCGAGACGAAACCTGACTGGTGTAAGCAGCCGCATGTTGACCAGATGCTCAGGTTTGGAGCAACGCGCGTCGAAATTGGCGTCCAATTAATCGATGATTACATCTACACTCTAACTAATCGGGGCCACACGGTGCAAGACGTGGTCGAAGCTTTTCAAATAGCCAAAGATGCAGGCTTCAAAATCGTCGCACACATGATGCCAGGTCTGCCGGGCTCCGACTTTCAGAAGGACCTTGAATCATTTAGAACGCTTTTCGAAGACCCGCGGTTTTGCCCGGACATGTTGAAGATCTATCCTTGCCTCGTCATGGAAGGCACGGAACTGTATGACTGGTGGCAGCGCGGCCTCTACCAACCATACGACGCAGAACAAGCTGCTGACCTGATCGCCAGGGTGAAGGAATTTGTTCCGCCATGGGTCCGAATTATGCGTGTCCATCGGGAGTTCCCTGTTCAACTCATTCAATCCGGTGTAAAGAAGGGCAACCTTCGCGAACTCGCCCTTACGCGGTTGAGAGAGAGGGGAAAGAGATGCAGGTGCATTCGGTGCCGCGAGGTAGGCCACAGGATGCTAAAGGAGAACGTGACCGTTCAACCCGACCGAATTCGTCTCATTACGCAGGAATACGAAGCGTCTGGGGGAAAGGAGTTCTTCATCTCGATTGAAGAACCTGAAGCGGATGTCCTGATAGGATACCTGCGTCTGAGGTTGCCCTCTGAAAGAGCCCATAGGCTTGAGGTCGATGCAGTGACCGCAATGATTCGAGAGCTGCACGTTTATGGGACCGAGGTTCCTGTCGGCGTAAGGTACGCGGGTGCGTGGCAGCACACCGGTCTAGGCCGAAAGCTACTAGCGGAAGCAGAGAAAGCGGCGGAGGAACACGGTGCGAACAGGATACTGGTCCTAAGTGCCCTCGGGACGAAGGGGTACTACAAGCGGGCTGGTTACGATGTCGTCGGGCCCTACATGGGAAAGACGCTGAGCTGACAAAGAGAGCGGGCATAGCTAACGTCTTAAGGGTCTCAGCTTTCCATCTCCAAAGCCTTGGCGGAGATTGGTTTGTCTCAGGAAGAATTGTACGGTTACTCAGGTCTCTCACGCGAGATCCTAAGCAAAGCAGGCGCTCAGGTTGGGGATAGGCTCCGACTTGAACTGAAACGGGGTGCAGGCCAAGAGATTGTGGAGGGGCTCCTCATGCCGCGTTACCACTCCGGCCGGGATGAGAATTACATTGTCGTAAAATTGAGGACTGGATATAATGTGGGCGTTAGGCTTGACGCCTCGACGAAGGTTAGCGTTCTAGGGAAAGGAGAGGCGCCCCATTTCACCCGCCCTCCACTTCCAAAACAGAAGTCAGGACTGCCGAAGGTATCCATAATCAGCACGGGGGGCACAATAGCCAGTAAAGTCGATTATAGGACTGGGGCGGTGAAGCCCGCCCTCGATTCGGAAGACTTGTACAGCGTAGTCCCGGAACTTGCTGAGCTTGCTGACATTAATGCAAAAGTACTGATGAGCGTCTTCAGCGAAAACATAGGGCCACAACAATGGCCTAAGATCGCGGAGTCGGTGGCAGAGCAAATTCGCGCGGGTGCGGACGGCGTCGTAGTGGCCCATGGAACTGACACACTTGGTTACACGGCAGCTGCCCTCAGTTTCGCTTTGCACGGCATACCGGTGCCCGTAGTATTCGTTGGCTCACAACGTTCGTCCGATCGGCCTAGCTCCGACGCCGCAACCAACCTGATTGCGGCGACGGCAGTAGCCGGCCAAGCTCCTTTTGCTGAAGTTGTGGTCGCCATGCATGATTGGGTTTCGGATGAGAGAGTCGCCGTCCACAGGGGAACCAAGGTACGAAAGTGCCACACGAGTAGAAGAGACGCCTTCAGGAGTGTAAACGCCCGCCCCATCGCCCAGTACGACCTTGTCAACCGGGCACTCCAACTCAACGGAGAAAGATACGCTGAGCGGCACAAGCGTTCAGATTGGGAGGTTCGATCCAAGTTCGACCCAAACGTCGCCCTGATCAAATTCCACCCGGGGCTCTCAGTGGGAATGATTGATTGGGCGACCGCCACGGGGTACAAGGGCATCGTCCTCGAAGGAACTGGTTTGGGACACATTGGCGAGGCTTTGTTCCCCGCAATTGAAAGGGCGGTGAAGAATGGAACTGTGGTAGCCATGTGCTCCCAGTGCATATGGGGGAGGGTTCACATGAACGTCTATTCAACCGGACGGGACCTGCTGAAACTTGGGGTGTTACCACTCGGCGACATGCTCCCGGAGACCGCGCTGGTGAAGATGATGTGGGCGTTCGGGCAAGAAACGGATTCAGAGAAAGTCAAGAAGTTAATGCTCACAAATATTGCGAACGAGATTTCGGACAGACGAATACCTGAGGCCCCCATAGAATGAGTAAGGAATCAAAGGCCCAACCTAGAATCAAGGTTGGGTTGGAAATCCACAGGCAGTTGGACACGGAGCATAAACTGTTCTGCGCTTGCCCGACCCACCTCGCTGAATCAGAACCTGAAGAGAAGTTCATGCGAAGGCTTCGGCCGACGCAAAGTGAGCTCGGCCAAATTGATCAAGCGGCCCTATTCGAATTCCACCGCGGCAGGAGCGTGCTCTACGAGGAGGATCATGAAACATCATGCCTAGTCGAAATGGATGAAGAACCGCCTGGCAAACTCAACAGCGAAGCGGTTGAAGTATGTTTGACCGCCTCTCTATTGATGGATGCCAAACCTGTGGATGAAATTCACGTGATGCGTAAGGTCGTGATCGATGGTTCCAACACAACAGGTTTTCAGCGCACTTGCGTAGTCTCCCTGGATGGAGCCTTGAAGGTGGACGGAAAGGAAATTCCCATTCAACAGATCTCATTAGAGGAGGATGCCGCTCGGAAAACCACTCAATCAAAGGAAACCGTTGGGTATAGGATAGACCGGCTTGGGGTTCCATTAATTGAGGTAACAACAGGGCCCGCGATGGATTCTGCAGGTGAAGTCGAGAAGGTTGCCTACGCTATAGGCACCATGTTGCGGGCGACGAGAAAGGTGAAGAGAGGTTTGGGAAGTATTCGGCAGGACCTGAACATTTCAACCCCTGGCGGAGCCCTAATGGAAATCAAAGGAGTCCAGGAACTCGACCTCCTTAGCAAGGTTGTTGAAACAGAAGTCAACCGCCAGCAAACGCTGCTCGAAATACGAGATGAACTCGGTCGAAGGGGCGCGAATCCTAGTTTACTCGAAAGAAAGTATAGCGATCTCACCGAGGCTTTCCGTGGCTCCAAAGCTCGAATAATAAGGGAAGCTATCTCGAAGGGCGGCGTTGTGTTGGCCACTAAGTTTCCTAAATTCAAAGGGCTCTTAGGGAAAGAGCTTGCACCGGGATTGCGCCTTGGGACGGAACTGGCCAACCGCGCATCATTCTGGGCAGGTGTCGGCGGCATATTTCACTCCGACGAGCTTCCGGGTTACGGCGTCACAGAAGACGAGGTCCACCATGTGAGGGAGCGATTGAATGCGTCGGGCGACGATGCCTTTGTCTTGGTCGCTGACGAGAAGGCAAAGGCAAACGATGCTTTAGATGCCGTCGTCGACCGAGCAATCGAGGCAATCTCCGGCGTCCCTGAAGAGACGCGCACCGCGATGCCCGACGGGACCACGAGGTACATGCGGCCGAGGCCAGGCGCAGCACGAATGTATCCCGAAACCGATGTCCCCCAAACACCAGTCACAGCAGAATTAGTCACGAGATTGAAGGCTAACCTGCCCGAAACCCCTGAAGGCCTAACAAAACGGCTGGTTGACCACTACTCGCTAAACCAAAAGCTGGCAAAACAACTAGTCGACTCGGATTATCTCACCCTCTTCGAGCAAATTGCAACGACTAGCAAAGTGCCACCCACGTTCATCGCCACCGTGCTCACTGAAAGCTGCAAAAGCCTTGAACGTGAAGGCATACCCGTTCACTCCATCCCAGATAGCAAAATCCAACGCATGTTTGGACTAGTGGACGAGGGGGCAGTCACCAAAGAAGCGGTATTAGACCTGTTGAGATGGCAAGGGGCGAACCTTGCCTCAGACCCGTCCGATGGCGTCAAGAAGCTCGGGTTGAGAATGTTGACTGAGCGCGAGCTTGAGGAGATCATCGACCGTCACATAGAGAAGAACAAGAAACTTGTCGACGAGAAAGGAGAAGCAGCTTTCTCGTCCCTGATGGGTTCGGTCATGTCCGAAGTTAGGGGATCTATTGAACCTAAGCTCGTTACCGAGACGTTGAAGAAGCGACTATCCAAAGCGGGTCGAAAGTAGGGGTCGATTATTCTAGGAATTGTACGTCATCGATCAGCCCATCACTGTTCACATCTAAGCCGCTCACCACCCGTGCAACCACATTCGGATTCACCGAGTTTCCTTTGGCGATTTCGTCAGTGTATTTGATGAACGCGAGCACTGCCGCCCTCGTCCCTTGGTAGGTGTTGCCCGCGATTACTATGATGCGGCATTCCCGATTCATTGGGTTGACGATAGATTGAATTGCGCCTTCTTCTTCTCCCGCGTAGCTTCTGCCTGAGATCCGTGAAACCATGAGGTTGTGTCCGGTCAGTTCGTACGTTATTGGCAAAGACTCATTCACGGACATTGTGACCGTGTTCACCTTTGGCCCACCGACGAGGATGAGGTTCTGAAGCATCTCCTGTTGCGCTATCTCCGTGTCCAAACGCACATTATTTTCCCTCGTGAGCGGTAGCAATGAACCTAGGAACAGGGCAAGGTCAGTGGCTCTATCCCCGCACCGGGCGCGGCTTCGGAAAACTCCATGAGTATCCGGACTGCCCAGGACGATGTGGGCGTTGAGGTGGCCGAGGGAAATGAATGGGTCAAGGAGTTTGGAGGACGCTTCGCTGAGAGTTTGCTCGGGGAGACTTTCCCCGACCTTTCCTGCGGTTCCGAGTTTGGGGATGATGGCTATTGCCTTCTGCTCCGCTCTGTAGTACTTTGCCATCGCTCCCCTTTTCTTGACGGTTCTCTGCAGGCGCACGAACCCAGTTCGCTCAAGCTCCCTGAGGTGATAACAGACGACCTGTTCGCTCGTGTGGAATGTCTCTGCAAGGTCCTTTGCGCATCTCTCAGTGACCATCAGTTCACCTAGTATCCTCCAACGTGTCGGCTGGAGGACGGATTGGGCTAATTTCGGGTCGGAGAAGACACGCGTGGGTACGAGCTGGTCGGAATGCCTTTCCTTTAGGATCAGGTATGACATGGCTGCGCGTCCTCTTGATTCAACGATTAATAAAGTCACGTTTTGACTATTAAGTCAATTTTTGCCCATTCGCAACATGTTTTCAGCGTGGGACCGGTCAATCATCGTCAATTCATCAAATGCCATGCACAGGAATGCTTATCACGCAAATTCGGACACCTCGGCGGAATCTCCTGCAAGTTGGTCAAGTGAATGTGTGGAATCTCAGCTGTGGTTTTGAAAAACGGCACCGTCGGGCCAATTCTTTACGATTCATTGAAGCGGCTAGAGTACCGAGGGTACGATTCCGTTGGTGAAGCTGCCATTAACGGTGGAAGAATCGTTGTTAAGAAAGATAGGGGAAAGATCGACGAGGTGGAACGAACACTCCACATTAGTGATCTAACCGGCGTCATAGGGATAGGCCACACACGCTGGGCAACCCACGGAGCCCCCTCCAAAGAGAATGCCCACCCCCACACCGACTGCAAGGGTCAGGTTGCGGTCGTGCATAATGGGATTATCGAGAACTTCATGCTGCTTAGGCAAGAACTGGAAGCGGTCGGCCACGAATTCAAATCTAGAACCGACACGGAAGTTGTGGCGCACCTCGTCGAAGAGAACCTGAAATCGGGAATGGGATTCGTCGAAGCAGTGAGATCGGCTGCGAATCGATTAACGGGCGCGTACGCTCTGGCCTTCATATGCTCCCTTGAACCTGACAAGGTTGTAGCCGTGAGAAGAGAGAGTCCTCTGGTCATCGGCACTGGAACGGATGGAAACTACTGTGCCTCGGATGTTCCCGCCTTCCTTTCAAGAACTAAACTTGCAATCCACCTCGAGGAGAACGAGATGGCTGTCCTGACAGCAGACCATGTGAAATTGTACAAGGTTGACACTGGGGAGGAAATATCCCGAGAGCCTTTCAAAGTGGATTGGAGTGTTGAAACCGCCCTCAAGACTGGCTACCCACATTTCATGCTCAAGGAAATCCATGAACAGCCACTCAGCGTGCGTAACGCCCTCAGAACCCACCCTATCTACCTGGAACTGATGGCTTCTGCGATTAATCGCGCGAAGAAAGTCTTCTTACTGGCCTGCGGGACGTCCTACCATGCATGCTTGGCCGCGGCCTACGCTTTTTCTAATCTCGCCAAAGTTGAGGTAACTCCGGTCGTTGCTTCGGAATTCATAGATGGCTACGGCGCCCTTGTTGACTCGGATACTGTTGTTCTAGCGGTAAGTCAATCCGGCGAAACAATAGACACGCTCAGCGCTGTCAGAGGCGCAAAGGACAGGGGCGCAACGGTGCTCGGAATCAGTAACGTAATGGGCTCTACGCTGACTAGGCTTTCAGACGTTTACATAGGGCAAAATTCAGGCCCTGAAATGGGCGTAGCAGCGACAAAGACCTTCACGGCGCAGGTCTCAATTCTAGCAAAACTTGCCCTGGCCCTAGCCAAGAAACGGGAAGTGATTCCGCAGAGCCAATCTGAGCTATTGGAAAATGGCTTCAACCAACTGCCGGACTGGATTTCCACGTTCCTATCCACTCAGGAGCGTCACGTCAAACGAATTGCGGAGAAATATTTGGACAGGAGGAGCTTTTGTTTTCTTGGCAGGGGGATGAGTGTTGCAACAGCACTTGAGGGACGCCTGAAACTTCTCGAACTCTCATACCTTCCCGCAATCGCGTACCCTGCAGGGGAATCAAAGCATGGTTTCATCTCAGTCGTGGAAGATGGCTATCCGGTCATCTTCGTCGCTCCGAAAGATGAAGTCTATTCGAAGATTATCGGCAATGTTATGGAGATGAAGGCGCGCGGAGCGAAGGTTATCGGAGTAATCGACGAAGAGGACGGGGAAATATCCACTCTCTCCGACGAAAAGATAACCCTTCCACCAGGAATTCCGTCGCTCCTCACACCAATCGTATACATCTTGCCACTTCAACTGTTCGCGTACTATGTGGCTGTGGGGAAAGGTTACGATCCGGACTTTCCGAGAAATCTTGCGAAATCGGTTACGGTGCACTGATTCCCTGAAACCAACGTGGCTCGCAGTCCAACTCGAGGCCGGAGACCTCCGTTCTTCTTGCCAGAACGCGACAGCCCTGTGAGTGTGACCCTTGCGGAGGCTCTATCAATCGTCAAGCGAGCCATCCAAGCGGCGGCAGCTGAAGACCGTTCGACCTATCCGTTTCTTCTCTGGAAATCCGCGGCGGAAGCAGAGTACGCCGCGTTCCAACTCTCAATGACACAGGGTTTGAGCGACTTCAACCCTACCAGCAACCATGACGAAGCCGATGTTGAACCAACCGCGGAGGCAGCTCATGAGCTTCTCTTGTACGCCCAATCGTGCCTTCAATCCAAACCCCGTGACGCTTATTTCACCATTCGAAACGCTGTGACGATTCTTCGGAAAATGTCTGTGGCAGCCGAAAATCTATCGAAAGGCCAAAGGGCTCGTCCAGAAAGTGAAGAATAACAAACTAAGTTGTGTCGGCCTCTCAGCCTCGAAGAGATTCTCTGCGTTATGGATACTCGGAGGCTTAGTTTTGAGTACTCGTAAATTAGTAGAAACTCTATTATAAGTAGGTTCGAAGTGTGGCCCGAACAAACTTGGTCGAGCGAACGTCAGCACAGAAGTTGACCGTCACCCTCGCGGGGGCGGCAGTATTCGCGGCGATTTCAGCGATTTTGGCCCTTGCGAAGGCGTCGGTGCCGTTCCCACTAATTCCCTACCTCCAAGTAGACTTCTCCGAGATCCCCATTCAAATGGCCTTCTTCCTCTTCGGTCCTTTTGCCGGTGCAATTACGGCAGTCATTCAATGGATATTTCTAAACGAAACCGGGGGCGACGCGCCCCTCGGCCCAGCGATAAAGTTCGCCGCGGTCATATCGACCCTCGGAGGCTTCTGGCTGGGCGGCGAGGTATCTCGCCGAATCAAGGGGAGTTCGACCCATCCCTCTCTTGCTATTTCATTGATACTTGGTAGCGGTACTCTCTTGCGCGTAGCTGCGATGACCGTCGTCAACTACGCGGTCTTAGTATACATTGGGCCAGTTTTCTTTGGCGCAAACTACCTAGCCTTTGCGAAAGTAACGCTGGAGAGGTCGACGGGGTGGACGTTCCCAAGCGATGCTATGGTTCTAACTTACACGTTAATCTTTACTGCTCTGTATAATGTTGTGAATCTTCTCGTGGCGGCAATCCCTGCCGCCTTGATTGTTTCCCCGATTGCGAAATCGTTCAGGCACATTACTTCGGGTGAGACTTGGCTGGCTCGAAATACGCACTCGTGAGAGCTGCGGAGTAGTTTCTCCACATCTCTGCAGCACGTTAGAGTATTACGATGTCCTCGCGTTTGGGGCCCACGGACACGTACTGGATCGGCACCTTCGCCAGTTCCTCGATTCGCTTGAGGTATGATTGGGCTCCTTTTGGTAGGTCATCCCACTTTCGTGCGCCTGTTGTCGGTTTCTTCCACCCCGCCCATTCCTCGTAGACGGGTTGCACTCTTCCCAAGTCGACGGTGTCTGGCATTTCCGTGATTTCTTTCCCATCCAAGCGATAGGCAATGCAGACCTTCATGTTCTCTAAGGAATCTAGCACGTCAAGCTTCGTGACTGCAAGGCTCGTCAAACCGTTTAATGACGCAGCGTAACGGACAACCACGCCATCTAACCAGCCACACCGCCTAGGCCGCTTGGTCGTGGCACCGTATTCCTCACCGATTTCGCGCAGGCGTTCTCCGTCCTTGTCAAAAAGCTCTGTAGGGAATGGGCCGCCTCCAACGGCAGTCGTGTACGCTTTCACAACACCGATGATATTTTCGATTGAACGGGGCGACACGCCAGCGCCGGCGCAAGCTCCCCCAGCCGTGGGTGATGACGCGGTGCTGTACGGGTAGATTCCCCAGTCAAGGTCGCGCATCGCACCCAATTGGCCTTCGAGCAAGACCTTCTTGCCTTCCGCCAGTGCTTTGTTTAGGATTGGACGAGAGTCAACAATTCTCGCGCCCAATCTGGCGCCCCAATCCCTGGCTTGCTGTATGAGATCCTCCGCTCGCAGAGGCGCCAAGCCGTAAAATCCCAACTCGTGGTTCTTGAGAGGAAGAACCGACTTCAACCTGGTTTGCAGGAAGTCAAGGTGGAGCAGGTCCCCTATTCGGATGCCTCGGTAGGCCGCTTTGTCGCCATAAACGGGCCCTATGCCCCGGCGCGTAGTCCCCAGGCCACCTTTCCGTTCCCCCGCCCCGTCGAGAAGCCGGTGGTACGGCCAGACAATATGCGCCCTCCTGTCGATCCAGAGGTTGTCGGTTTTGACTCCAGCTTTCTCCAATGTTGCGATTTCATCGAGCAAGGAGTCTGGGTCGATCACGGCTCCTGCCCCGTTAATGCAAACAACTCGAGGGTAGAAGATGCCGGAGGGAATCAAGTGAAGCTTGAATGTACCGTAATCATTTACGACAGTATGCCCGGCATTGTTGCCACCCTGAAACCTGACAACAAAATCCGCTTTGGCGGCGAGATAATCTATAATTCGGCCCTTTCCTTCGTCGCCGAATTGCGCTCCGACGACTACAGTGCACGCCACACAGTGTCCCCCTCACTGGGGCAGAAGATTGAATTTAAGCTTTGACAGCAATTCACGAGGGCGATAGCTTGCGGCACGGGGAGACCTGCTGTTTAGGTCCGAGGGGAGAGAATGGATTTCGGTCTGCCCGCCGAATGCCGTCACTGCGCCGGCTGAGAGCGCTCTGAACTTAAAGGATTCATCATCCACGCCCTTTTAAAGAGCGCATGAACCCACTCTTTCCAGCAGTTCCTTTCGCTGCGGGAAGCCGCGGCTCATTGAATCCCAAATCTAATTTCTCGTAAGTTGCATTTCTGTATATCGGCGCTGACTTGTGACGAATGAGCGTTGGCTTCGTTGGGCAATAGGGAAGCACTTCCGAAATCGGGGGCTGACGGTGAACATGCGCCCTGTCAAAGTTGGAAATGCTACAGTTGACGGGGAAGTCGTTGGACACGGATGGAGAATGGCTCTTGAAATCAAGAGTACAAAAGACGATCTCATTCGAGGGATTGGTCAATGCACCGAAGCCTTAGTCAGGGGTTATCAATCGGCGGCACTCGTCACATCCGTTCAACGTGCGAAGCGAATTAAACCCGAAGTTTTCCATGAACATCTTATTTTGTTAGGTATCGATGCTAAAGCGCGGGTTCACCAGATCTACCCATAAATGCCACCATTTGGAGTGTCGTGGGTTCATGCTGTGGCCCCAGGGGTGGGATTTGCACCCCCCGTATTTCCCTTGCTTGGCTGGATGAACACCGGATGTTTACTGCTGGTTGGGTTTTTCGCGTCGGACAATCTGGCTCTCGTTTATGCATAGTGCGTGTCTTACACTAAACTCTTAGGTCTACATGACGAGTCCAAGTGATCGACTTTTGGAAAGGTAAAAGCTCCGATATCACTGGCACATGTTGAGCTTGAGTTGAAATTCGGCGCGTGAAAAGATATCATAGCCACGTTGCAGGAACGGGGTCATAAACTGGAGGTCGTGTAAAATGTGTGTACGGTTGTACGCAAAGTAGCTTCATACGGTCTTTCTCCAACCGTGGAACCAGGTGTTACTTCTTGCCTGTGACCGCGAACCTTTCGCCGTACAAAGCTTTAGCATAGGTCAATGTGTCGTAGAAGGTGCGAACTCTTGCCACTTTGCCCTCACGTAGGGTCCATACTCGCACAATATCGCTTTCATACCTGACCCCGGTTGCCTTTGCATAGCCTCGCGCATGCACAAACTCGACAACATCGTCACCCTTAGTTATCCAATCGATGAAATCCCACTTCTCATATTTCAGATTCTCAAGTGAGGCTCTGAGGCATCTCGAGACTTCTTCATGCCCTCGAAACGTGCCCGCCCATGGAAGCAGGTCAGGTGGTCCCGCCACCCACCATTCAATGTCCTCTGCCAGGCCGTTCATGACCGTTTGCCTGCTGGTTTGACTGCTAAAATCTTCAGCTTCTAACCGCTTCACAATGCTCAAGTTCTCCTCTTCGCTCATAGTATAGTCAGACTCTTGACGAATCATTCAGCGCAAGCCGGTGGTCTTTCTCGAAGGCAGCTCCAGCTTTAGTTGACTATGGAAGAAGCTCTTAATTTCATTGGTAATGTCAATGGCTCCCTTCCTAGATCCAGTCCGAATTTTCTCATGTCGTGTTCTATATCGGCTGGAGGATGCTGCAATGTATGGTACAATGCCTTGTGACCGTTCCTTAGCGCTTCGGCTGCAATCGTCAGCGAAGTCTCATACCATGCGGAGTCTGGGTCGAATTCTACAAGTAAATTGGTGCCAAATTCAACGTCATCTGGAAGAAGCTGTTCAAAGATAGGCAGGAACAGATTTGCCAGCAAATCTCATGTCCAATATCTGAGAAGGCTGAATGGGTTGAATTTTTTGTCTTCCGATTCCGCATCCCAGTTGTATGTGGGTCTAGTGTTGCGCACACATCCGCAGAGAAATCTAACGTTTGTCCTAAAGCGCCGGGGGTGGGATTTGAACCTCCCGCAGTTCCCGTGCTTGCCTCCGCGAACACCGGATGTTTGCCAGCCTGCGAGCTTTTCCCGTCGGACAATCCGATTCACGCTTCAATGTGTCGTCTGCCCTCCACAAATGCGTTCTTCGAGACCAGTTAATTTGGTCAGAGCGCCTGCTCATTTCTCTCCTGTGATTATGCCGATAAACGGCAATTTGAGCGCCGGCGGAATGAAGGGTGCATTTCGGGTCTCAATGAACTCCACTCTTGCTATACCTCAACTTCCAATAGCGGTAAGCAAGTCATCTATGTCACCGTACGTCCGCCTCAACAAAAACAAGTCCTGAAACGCAAATCTTCCACACTTCTTCACCACGCGCAATGCCTCTCGAACGATGTTCAATTCTCATATTTCTGGCAAGAATTATTCTGACTTAGCCGGACAATAGCTAGCCGAAAGGCTGGGCGAGGTTTTCGAACCGAAAGGCCCAACACCTTCACAGGATTTGAAGAGCAGTTACTTACGTTTTTCAGAGATTCGCGCAGAGAAAAAGGGGAGTAGTCGTCTCATCCGAGGAGTGCCGTCAATAAACTGGCAACGCCTTTCAGGTAGGATTGCTCCTCGGTATCCGTCGCGAACCGACTGGTCACATTCCATCTTTCAACCGTATCCTTCCTTTTCGTTTGCCAAATGCTACCACGAACGCAATGATAACCAAGACGACGACAATGAGTGAGCTGATCGCCAACATCGTCGAACGACTTGTTGGCGGAGCGACGGCCGTTGCATATGGACCGATGACAGCTGTGGACTGAGTCGAGGCTGTTTGATTACGCAGTTTCTCAATCAGCACGCTGTCGTACTGGAGTAGTGCCAATGAAGTGGTTTCACAGTTGGCAGTGCCTAACGGAATGCCGTTCTGTGTGAGGCTGCGGATTCCCCCTAGCTCGTTCTGCGCCGACCAAAGAAACTGTTCCATTGACCGAATTTGTGCATAGTTGATGTCGAGGACTCTTGCGGCGAATAGAGCCAGTCCGACCTCGAACTGGTCACAGTAGTTCGCGTCTGTGGGTGCGCCGTTCAGTGATGTTGGAGCGGGTTTTGTGCTTTCGTCGGCAAGGCATGTACCATTCCACATGTCGAACACATGGCTAAGCCACGTTGCTGCTTCTTGCGTATGACCTTCGTAATAGAGGCTTAGTGCGCGGTATGTGGCGTCATCAGCGTAATACCAATCCGCGCCCGTCAACGAACCGTTGTGGATGCGGATTAGAATTGCGTATGTTGACGTGCGTTCGATGATGATGTTGCTGGCGTCCCTGTCCAGTCCGATCACACTTCCATTCACAGCCTCGAACTTGCCTGACGGCGGAACATGATACTGGGAGATTGTGCGTGAGACGTTCGCCGCAATTGCAGGTTCCCACTGTGCCAGCGCAAGCGAGCTGAAGAGATTGTCCGAGTACAACCAATAGACCTGCGGATAACTGAGATCGAAATCAAGATACTGACTCCTCAGCCAGCTTACTCCTGGGTCTTCGGACTCATAAACAAGTCCAAGAGAGGAATCATAATGACTTACCAAATACTGAACAGCCAGCTGAATCTGCGTTGAATATTGCGTGGCATTGCTCTCGTAGCTCAATTGAGCAAACGTAGGGTTCGGGAGAATGATTATGCACGCGAGCAATAGGCATAGGACTGCATTCAACATTGTCATCCAACTCTGATTCGACCAAGGAAACCTATATTCTGTTTAATGGCTAATTCCATTTTTTCTCTCCCTTGCAGAAAGTGGCGACGGCTTACCTATCAAGGATATCTTTCGTTCGATGGTACTCCATTGTTGCCTTGAAATGTCTTAACGTCTTGAATGCTATCCGCCCTATACTAGGGTTCTGAAGCTTTTGGGCTATTCTCCATCTCTGGCTTGCGTAGATCCTTCGGAACGTTTCCATTGATAATAGGGGGTCTACGTCGGGATTACGAAAAACGAGCTTGTACCGCTTCGGCAAACAGTTGACCATCCCGACAAGCCGCAGGGATATTTTGAGTTGCCTGGGATTGCTGTTCTTCTTCTCAGTGGCTTAGTTGCCGAGCTGGAATTCTCAGCGCGATGACCAAAGCGTTGTCTTTTCAGATATGCCTGAAGCAATTCCCCTTGTAATATGAGAGACATTAGTGCGACCCCGAAGGTCATGGCGACTATGGTGTCCCTATGCGGAAAGTTGTCGGGAAGTGAGAGGGCAAGCGCGACTGAAATCACTCCCCTCAAGCCCGCCGCTGCGAGGATACCTTTCCAGGAGTTCGGAATTCTTTCACCGATTAGGCCCGCAAGCGTCACGATTGGATAAACGCTGGCCACTCTGGCTAAGAGTATCGCGATGAACGCGGCGATTATGAACGGAGCAAAAGGAACAAGCAAGGAGGGGTCTACCTTCAGTCCCAGAAGTAGAAAAGCGAATGAGGTCACTACGAACGTGACGACTTCCCAGAACTTGATCACAGTCGTACGGGTTTCCTTGGACATTGCGGTTCGCATGGTTCTGTTTCCCATGTACAGACCCGCTATCGCAACCGCGATCAATCCTGAAGCGCCTAGACTTTCAGCGAGGATAAAGGAACCGAACATTACTGCTATGGTGAAGTATGTCTCAGCCAATGGTTCCGTGACCAGGCTGTGAAGGAGTTCAGCCATTCCAGAGACAACTAGGCCTATTATGACACCTCCTCCGAGAGTATATGCGAACAATGTCGCGCTCTGCAATGGACTGAAAGTAAGAGAGATAGCGATAGGATACAGGATTACCGCTGTTGCATCATTGAAGTACGCCTCGGTTTCGAGGATCGTAGTCAGTTGCCTTGGTGCCTTGGTGCGCTTCAAGAGGTTGACGACTGAAACTGGGTCAGTTGGTGACACAATGACACCGAATGTTAGTGCTACAGCTAGAGGCAATCCCAAAGCAATTCTCAGAACCAATCCAGTGACGAGAGCAGAGATGATGACGCCAAAGATTGCTAGCGATAGCACGGTTCTCCTGCTAGCCTTGAAATCCTTGTAGCGTGTTCGCATAGAAGCCTCGAAGATTAAGGGAGGAACCACCAATCCGAGTATTGTGGATCTGTCAAGTGGAATAGTGCTAAGTCCACCAGCAAGCCTAAACAATGACAAGAAGAAGCCGATCGCGATCATGACTATGGTGTAAGAGATTCTTAGCCTCGAACTCAGAAGGACGCCTACGAACGATAGAACAATAACGACCAGTACAACCGTCAACCACGGCATAGTAGGAGAGAGATCGAGCACTAGTCGTCACTCATCGCGTAGGCACACCCTGCTCCGAGCTCTTTCCTAGAATCCAAGCCACCGAGCAGTAGACGAGCCCCACAGCCAGTGCCATGAAAGTGAAATCTAGGAGAACATGGATTTCGTCTGGTCTCATCCTACTTTCTAATGTCTGACCTCACGGGGGTGATTTCACCATCATGGACCCCGCGTACGTACTCTGAGTTTATCACGTTACGCGATGAAACGGTGAACGAAGTGCAATGTGACGTTCCTGATCATTGCGGTGGGCTAAGGCTTTCATGTCACAGTGAGGATAGTGTCCGACTGGGCAGTTTTGTCGGACCTTGTCAGAACGATAATGAGTAAACATGTCCAGACCATCAAGCCTGAAAACCTTGTGACGGACGCTTTGAAGAAGATGGTCAGGCAGAACGTTGGGAGCGTTGTGGTTACTCAATCAAAGAGACCTGTCGGCATAATAACGGAGCGTGACGTATTGAGAAGCGCAGCCAAGGGCGCGAGGGCGCTTAAGAGTCCTGCTGGAAGAGTAATGTCAAGTCCTGTTATTTCCATATCTTCTGACACTCCCAATCAGGAGGCGATCAAAACTATGCTTAAGCGTGGTATTCGCCGACTGCCTATAGTTGACAAAGGGAAGCTTGTTGGCATAGTCACTGAGAGAGACCTGTTCAAGTGGGTGCTTCGAATTTCCTATGAACCTAACCCTCCCCCTGACATCAAGGAAATTCTTGCGCTACCTCTCTCAAAGCTTTAGCCCGCTTTGGGAAGTCTGGCGGAAAGGATTTTCAGACACTTTTGACGACGAACGACGACGGTTCAAACTTGGCTGCTCGCACCAGTAGTACTTTCTTCCGGAGGAGTGCGCACCACTAGTACCACCCCTCCCCATCCTGCTGCGTACTACTTGCCCAAACGCAACTGGCGTTTTCCCAGACATTTCAATTTCAAATCTACCTCGCGATGCACGCGAACTTTTATCTTGCGTGAGTCAAGGGAATCGTCGTGCAAATTGGAGCCACATCACAAATGTCCTCATTCTTAGGAAGTGAGACCGCCCCGTTCTTGGCCAGCGAGCTTCTGTCGGCATGTTTGGCCTTTGCGATCGCATATTTGATGCTCAGGTCATTTAGAGTGCTTCGAAGAGACTATCTCCTTGGTTTTCCAATTGGCTTCAGTTTCTTGGGCTTATCGTATTTGCTACTTGGCGCGTCCTACGTCATCTCTTCTTTAGGAGATGAGGCAAGCTGGTTGCAACTTTTCATCGGGTGCTATGGGTTCGCTTTTCTGGGGACAACCTATTTTCTGAGGAGAAGAAGCTTAGCGCATCGCCTTGGTCGGATGTCCAATTGGCTCTTCTCACTACTTGTAGTTCTTGCGGTTGTGGCTGTCCTGATAGTTGTCGTTCCCCCAGTCATGGTCCTTCCTCCGCATAGAGTGGCTGACCAAGTATTTCGAATCACAAACCTAGGCCTGTTGGCATATGTTCTGTTTAGCATGTACCAGATTCTGAAGTCGAAGGCCTACGAGCTGGGAGCGGTTGTACTGGCTGGCTTCGTTTTTCTAACCATAGAACAGTACAGCCTCCTGCTTTGGTCATTGGATGCGGGCTTCTGGTCATTTGCCTTCGCACACTTGTCACGACTCCTTGGTCTGGGCGCTATCGCGCTTGAAGGATTTCATCGTCAGTGATTTGGATTGGATCCCTCAGGCTCAAGCAAGCAGTGGCCTAGGGAACGCACAAGAATTTACTACGATATTCTGCGTTCCATCCTGAGGGAAGAGAGATCTTCAGATGTTGTGAGGATCACAAGGGTTCAGAATCGTGTTAATGTGCCTTCAGACAGGTTTAGGCGACATCTCAGAGAGATGGAGAAACTCGGACTTGTGAGTTTTCAAGACACTCTCTCAATTACGATGAAGGGAAGAGAGTTTGTTTCCGAATACAGGAGATTTTCGGAGGTTCTGAGCCGCTTCGGCCTAGTGTAAGGAGACAACGTCACATTGCACTTCGTTCACCGTTTCATCGCGTAACGTGATAAACTCAGAGTACGTACGCGGGGTCCATGATGGTGAAATCACCCCCGTGAGGTCAGACATTAGAATCCGCAGAGGGAAACCGTAGTCGCCATGACCTTCGGGGTCGCACTAATGTCTCTCATATTACAAGGGGAATTGCTTCAGGCATATCTGAAAAGACAACGCTTTGGTCATCGCGCTGAGAATTCCAGCTCGGCAACTAAGCCACTGAATCCAATCCGTTAATGACCGAGGCTTAGTAGGAGAATAAAACATGAAGGCATCATTACTAGTAGGATCAATTTTGTTGATAATCAGTGTAGGCGCATGGGGAACTCAGTCTTCTATCACATATCGGACGGACGAATCAATAGCGCCTGCGACCTCATGCAGGCAGTATCGCTGGACTAGGCGAGCAAGGATTTGAGACTTGTTCAGATTGCACGAAGAGGTTAAGCACCTCTCACAAGCGCTAGAGCTTTGTCGATCGGAGGGACACAGTGTCGGAAGTTTCAGTAAAGCTAAGACGAGTTGATGGGCTCATCTTCAATGTGGAAGTGGGAAAGGACCGGCGAATTCAGCTCAACTCAGGCGAAGATATGGGGCAAACGTTTACTCCCATGGAGCTTTTCCTAGTAGCACTCGTGGGGTGTACAGCGATGGATGTATCGTGGATATTGGAGAAACAGAGACAGAAGGTTGACAAACTGGAGTTATCAGCTCGAGGAGTTCGTCGCGAAGAAGACCCCGCATACTATGAAGAGGTATATCTCGAATATTCTGTTCACGGTCAGAGCATCAGAAAAGATGCAGTTGAACGAGCAATACGCCTGTCACAGGAAAAGTATTGCTCCGTTAAGGCCATGATTAAGCAGTCCGTCAAAGTTAACATAACATACACAATCGCGGACGAGAAAGGAACTGAAGAGAAATTCGTCTACCCAACTCTCCCAAATCATACGGCGGAGTAACCGAGTAGCCACACTTCTTGTCTCCTTACCTAGATTGAAGTGAGGGCTGAACAACTGAAGCTTTCTGTCCCATTCTACAGACAAACGTCTCAGTTTACGTGCGGCCCAGCCTGCCTCATGGCGATGAAGTACTTCCGTCCTTCACTCCGCCTCAGTAAGGAAATGGAGTTCGACATTTGGCGTGAGTCCAATCTGGTTGAGAGTTACGGAAGTAGTAAGAAGGGATTGGCAGTGGCTGCCGCTAAGCGCGGATTCTCAGTGTACACGATGGGATTGCCAGGGCATCATTCTTTTGTTGACGCGTTGTCGACCAAGATTCCCAATATCAATAATGAAATTCTTGAGCTGCTTTACCACGATACTTGAAGCAAATTTCGAGCAATGGGGCTCAAGAATGTGAACCGGAAGAAACTACTGGTATGTCAATAATCCCCCAGGAAACTTGCCTAACACAAGACTCGATCGTGGAGTGCTAGAGGACAACCTGGGCTATCAGGGAACTCGATGCGCCGTAATTGTCCGTGGGCCGATGGGGCAAAGATGAACCGAACGCAGATTTCAGGGACATATTCGAAAGAAGCTTCGTTTATACCTCAAACATTGTTCTTAATTGATAGTTTCCACAACCAAAGTGGTATCCTGAGGAAAGAGACTAACGTGAAAAATCATACTACACCGTCTTTGGATTGAGCTGAAATGCCCTCATTCGCTAAACGCGGTACATCAGAAAACGAATCTGCGCGGGACTTCGGCGTCTTACTAAACGTGTCGAACCTCACCGTAAAGTCCGATCACAAGATGCCTGATAGGAAGGATCACTCGGAATTAGGAGGCATATTGATGTTCATAGGTGGAATCCTGGCTTTGATCTTTCCAGTTTTTCCACTCAGTCTAACGCTACTGATGCGTCAGGATTTAGGAGAATGGTTTGAGAATGTTGGCGTATGGATTACCGGAAGTGGGGGCGCCCTTGCAGCACCACACCTGCCGGCGTTTGTCTTAGTATTCGTCGCTGTGGGCGCTATTGCTACGGTACTCTTTGGAATAATCGCTGTGTCAGCATACACTTGGGTTAGGCGCGGAAGGGTTAGGGAAGGAGGTTTGGTTGCAATCATGGCTGGGACGGCAATGATTGCAAGCTTGCACTGGATTCCAGGCATCATAACTGTATTTGGGGGAGTCCTCTGCTACAACTCAAATCAACATGCCGAAAACCGTAGTACGACCAGCTCTTAGAAAATCCGTTAAACATATACTATCTCTAGTTTCTGCAATCCTGGTCGAGCCACTGACCATCAACCTTCCTCAACCGGGCTGCGTAATTTCCGCACTCCTCGCAGAACCCAGCGAGGGTCACCTCTTGAGGCTCGTTAGGAGTCATTCTCGCTTCTAGTTTCGTTCGTTCTCTAATCAAGAAGTGCAGTTCGGGTTCAACACGGATTATGTCTGACTCTGCGATTATACCCACTATCTGATGGGCCCTCTCAACTACGAGTCTGCGTATGCTATGCTCAGCCATTTTCTTCGCACCTTCCTCAACAGGGGCATCCTCTCCAATCGTTATCAGTGGAGAACTCATCACTTCGCTAACTCTGACCTTTGTTGCATCCAATCCTTTGGATACGACTCTCGTAATCAAGTCGCGATCGGTAATTATTCCAACAAGCTCTTCTTGACGTTTCACTAGAACTGACGATATGCCCTTTTCATCCATCAGCCTAGCTGCCAGTATTACGGTCTCCTCCGAATCCATAGAAACGAGACCCCCCGTCATCAACTCCCTCACTTTGACAACAACTTCCTCTCGTTCCAAAACTCGTCTCCCCCCCAGATCATCACCAAGATGAAATCGGACTAGTGTTCGCTAAGAAATAAAGCGTCTGGCGGTATAGTCAACGCGGAGCTGGATGGAACGGTTCCGAGACGTACGATCGTCACACCCGTACAGTTGTCTGAACAGTTTCCTATGGGGGTACCGCAATGCACACAAGAAAACTAATCTTGCTAGCCCGCACTAATTCACTTCCAAAACTAAGGTGTTTCACATTTTTGGCGCGAGTGCCCTATAGTAACCTCTCAACGTCTGGGCCACTTATTCCCCTGCAAATCCTAGTTCAGTTCGTGAACCCGAAATCCTGTTGGGCTTCTTAATCACCTGCTTGAGAAGGAAGTCGTATCTGACAGAGTTTAGATTCCGGAGGATTCATCTGTCTTCGCTCTTGCGCTTTTAAGCTAGCTAAACTTCCTAGGGTACTCGTTGATTTCCATGGGCAAAAACAAGATCCGCACCTCAGCCGCGACAGCGGTGGGACTCGGAGCAATCATAAAAGATAAAAGATGGCACAATACTGGCGGTAGAAGTAGAACGCATCGTCAAAGATGTGCTGAACAATCTTTCGGCAATGGCCACAAAAGACCCTGCCCGGTACGGCAAACTCTTAGACCAAGCCAGATAAGGGGACATGAAAGGACCTGTGGAGCGAGAGACAAACAGAAACATGCGAATTTCTGGTGCGGCGTTCGCCAAGATCTTGGCAGCGGTCGATGGTTCGAAAAACGCTGACCGAGCAGCCAAAATTGCTGTTAAGTTAGCCAAGCGTAATGCAGCAGAATTGGCTGTCATCTCCGTGGTTTCGAGACCGAGCTACCTCTTTGCGCCTGTATCCGGTGCCGGCGTACCGCCGATGGGTCTGGGTGACTACTATAATTATGCGAGCAGGGATGCTGAGGCGTGGGTCAATGAAGCAGTCTCCTCAGCTAAAGCTCGGGGTGTTGCAGCGAAGGGGCGCGTCTTGAAAGCTGGTTCATCCGTTGTCAAATCGATAACGGATTACGCTCAAGAGCAGGAAGTCGATCTTATTGTCTTGGGAACTCGGGGTTTGGGCGGTTTCAATAGGCTTCTTCTAGGCAGTGTATCGAGCGGAGTTGTTGCCCATGCAGGTTGCTCTGTCTTAGTTGTCAGATAGCCCGGCAAGACAGGATGGCATGTCATGACCGTTCAAAATTTAAGTAAAGACGCACGTGACTGGTGAGTTTAATGTCCTCGAAATGCCCCTCTTGCGGTGAGGAGGCTCCGAGGGGCCTCTGTCAGTATTGTGATCGATGCTCAACGTGCTGTAAAATCCTTCAAGAATCTGACTACGAATCCCGAGCAGTCTTACCGCATTCATTCACCCCACGAAAGGCAAAGCCGGGGGCAGGAATACCGTGAAGCATTCCTCCGCAGAATGTTTTCGATATGTATGACATGAAATTGCCTTTACGGAGAGGTCGAGGATAGCCAGAGAAGCAACTATGAAAGAGATTTGCTGTAGGGAACTGTACTGACTACAGGGTGACCTATCATGGCTGAGAAAACGAAAAAGGCTACTGTTAGCGAACTCTTTCGCAGGCTCTCGTCAAGCGAGAACGGTCTTTCCGATGCTGAGGCAAGAAAACGAATTCAAGAGTACGGATACAATGAGATTCCTGAGAAGAAGAAAAACCCTCTTCTCAAGTTCTTGAAATATTTCTGGGGGCCGATCCCTTGGATGATTGAGGTGGCAGCTATCCTCTCAGCGTATATATGCGCAACAGATGTTCCCAGGAACGGTGACGAACCCTTCGAACTTCGCCATAGTTGGGATGATGGCATTCTTTGGTGGTGCCGCAAAGTCGCCCTTGGCTGTGATTGTGATGATTGCTGAGATGACTGGGGGGTATGGGCTTCTCGCACCATCCATGGTCGCTGTGGTCGTTGCGTATTTGCTTACAGGAAGTCTGAGCGTGTTCTACAATCAAGTGGAGAGCGTGGAGGATTCTCCAGCACACCTGGAGGAATATGAGACGTTAGTCCTGAAGAGAATCATGGTCGCCGACATTATGACGAAAAACGTGCAATCAGTGAAGCCAACCACGAACATCAGGATTGCCCAGGATTTGATGGAGGTAGACCTTGTAGGCGGATTGCCGGTGGTGTCCAATGGACAGTTGGTAGGGATGGTCACTCGAACCGACCTACTCAAAGTTGAACCTTCGAAACGTGCAGAGAAAACAGTGGGCGATGTAATGAGCACACAATTGGTCCTCGCATATCCGGAGGAAGACCTGTTTTCAGCGTTGACGAGAATGATGACTAAAGGCGTAGGCAGACTTCCAGTCGTTTCGCATGACAACCGCGAAGCAATGATCGGCATAATCGCGCGCACTGACATTGCAAAGGCAATTGAAACACATCGTTCCACGCAGGACCCTGCCAGTGAGTGAGCTCAATGAGCGCTGTTAGCCAATTGATCCGCTAGCTTCTCTGTTTCCGCACATAGTTCATCAATAGCCCATTTGTGAAGAGCCAACTCGTTGGGCCGTGGACGATGTGGTCTTTCTAGTTTCCATTCTCCTTTGTCTGTGTTGTCTGAGGGATGGGCGCAATGGAATCCGAACCACCATAAGTCTTTGTTCTTCAAGAAGGAATCGTTTGAACCTTGTTTAGCGAATGTTAAGCCTCCATGAACATCGACCTTCAGAACGCTGTGGTTCTTGCCCCAATACGGATGCCCTCTGCTGCGCTGATTATCGCGAAGTGAATGCTTGGGGAAAGTTGCCGTCGTTGAATCGTGTGAGTCGCATTAGTCGTGCGCACACACACTGCGAGTTACCATCTCCTCCTCTTGCCTGCGCAGAGGCGATTCCCACTACTGATTTGACCCTCTTGAAGTACTTCATTGCTTCGGCATAATCCTGGAGTCTACCAAGGTCGATTTGCTTGGCGGACATGTGACAGATCACGGACTCGCTTTTTTAGCATAATTATCTTAAGCGCGAGACTGTCTGGGTCAGCGAGGAACTCCAGAAGAACGTATCCAATTGGAGAAGGAACGATTGAAGAAGATAGCCGTAGTCACAACGGGCGGAGACGCACCTGGTATGAATGCTGCCATCCGAGGCGTTGTCCGAATCGCCTCTTCAAAGAAATTTCAAGTTCTGGGGTTCAGGAGAGGATGGGAGGGCTTGATTACAAATTCGTTTACACCTTTGACTCCTCGATCAGTTGGCGGCATTCTACAGCTGGGTGGTACAATGCTGCATACATCAAGATGTCCGGAGTTCGAGAAGAAGGAAGGGATCAAGAAAGCTACAGAAACCCTCGTATCGAATCAGATTGATGGACTGGTAGTCATAGGCGGTAACGGCTCTTTCAGGGGTGCTCTGGAGTTAAGCACATACACGGATACACTCATAGTTGGAGTCCCTGCGTCAATCGACAATGATGTTTTTGGAACAGAGGAAACCATAGGTTTCGACACGGCTGTAAACACAGCAGTCGCCGAGATCGATAAGATCCGAGACACGGCGGTTTCCCATGAGAGAGTTTTCATGATTGAAGTGATGGGACGAGAAAGGGGTTTTCTCGCTCTGGAGATCGGCCTCACCGTTGGCGCGGAGATAATTCTGCTTCCCGAAGTGAACTATCGAAAGGAGAACCTCTTCGAGATCGTAAGAGAAAACAGAGCCAAAGGGAAGAAGTCTGGCCTGATCGTAGCGGCTGAAGGAATAGGAGACACACATGCTCTTGCAGGACAGATCCAGCGAAACACACACACAGAAGTCAGACTGAGCATCATAGGCTATGCTCAGAGAGGTGGGAACCCAACGGCGAGGAGCCGGCTCTTGGCGAGTTTATTCGCAAACCGAGCAGTTGAGCTATTGTCAAAGAAAGAGGGAAGCAGAGTAGTCGGATTGCAGCGTGGCAGAATTGGATGTGTTGAGCTTAAGAAATCATGCAAGACAGAGAAGACTTTGGATCCAAACCTACTTAGGCTGGCTAAACTACTTGCAACGTGAAAGCATTGAGCCAAAGCGTGGCGGCTCGCCCCAGTGATTTCGGGCGTATCCGTTGCGAATGATGTGATGACATGAGGATCAAGCTGGTCCGAAGCCCCAACAATCCCATCATTCAACCACGGCACGGGCTGTCGTGGGAAAGCATGTCTACCTCTAATCCCGGAGCAGTAAGGAGCGGTGAAATCACTCACATACTATACAGGGCGGTCAATGAATGTAACATCTCCTCCTTAGGTTATGCAACTACTATGGATGGCGAAACCCTTCTAGAGCGATCCGTGGAACCCGTCCTCAGTCCAACTGAGCCTTGGGAGGAGCTTGGCTGTGAAGACCCACGCATTACTGCCTTTGAAGGAACATTCTACGTTTTCTATACTGCGTATTCGCGACGCGGCCCACGAATCGCCGCGGCTTCGACTAGCGACTTTAGGAGTTACATACGCTACGGAGTTGTAGGACCGGATCATGATGACAAGGATTGTGCTCTCTTCCCTGAACGTATCGGCGGAGAATTTGCCGCTGCTCACAGGATCGAGCCGAACATTGAACTCGCATTCTTCGATAGGATTAAGAAGCTTGACCGAGTTTCGCAAAATCGATACTCGAAGAACTACCTCAAACGCATACAAGCAAACGTTATCATGAAACCTGAAAGAAAATGGGAAGAGAAGAAAGTTGGAATTGGTCCACCACCGATTCGAACTGACGCGGGATGGTTAGTCATCTATCACGGCGTGGATTCGAACACTGTGTACCGCGCCGGCGCGGCACTGCTTGATCTTGAAAACCCCTGTCGAGTTATCGCTCGAACTCCAGAACCCATCCTCGAACCAGAAGAAGACTACGAAAGAGTTGGCGTCGTTCCAAATGTTGTTTTCCCGGAAGGCGCGGTCGTGATGAAGGATGAGCTCCGAGTTTTCTACGGCGGGGCAGACAGGGTTTGCTGCGTTGCCAGTGTTCCGATGAAGTTGCTCATGGAATCTCTGGAAGGCTAAGCTGGAGATCGTGCCGGAAGTCAGTCACAATAAGCGCACTAACCACACTAGCCATAAGTACTTCAAAATGAAAACAATACTGAGTGGAATTGAATTGGAGCATATCAATAAGCCCTGGGGATCATTTGATCAGTATACATTGAACGAACGCTCGACAGTAAAAATACTCACGATTAACCCTGGCTCGAGCACGAGCTTACAATCACATAAACACCGGAAGGAATTCTGGGTGGCACTTGACAAGGGAATTCATGTCCAGATCGGAAAAGAAAAGACTTCGTTGCGGAAGGGATCGAACGTCCTGGTGAAGAAAGGATCAAAACATCGACTCCAATGTGAAGGACGATCAGCCGCACGGATCCTGGAGATATCATTCGGAGAATTCTCTGAAAACGACATCGTAAGGTATGAAGACGACTACGGTCGTGTGACCCGAAAAATACCTGGTAAACGCTGAATCAAGTTCTAGGTCCAGATATGCTCTGCGAAAGCCACTCTCTAGTGGTTTGAATCCGCGGCATCAGTTAAGTGAGATGCCTGCCGAGAGCACTGAACTGTAAATCTCATGGCGACAAGCCGATTAAATTGTAAGTGCATGATAAATAGCGCTAAGACGTTTGACCATGAGCGGCACTGATTCGATATCGCAAAAGAAGATTATCATTTTTGATCTTGACGGCACGCTAACCAAGAGCAAATCCAGTCTCGATAAGGAGATGGCTTCGCTGATCTGCGAACTGCTCCAACGGAGATACGTTGCCGTGGCTTCAGGCTGTTCTTTTCAACAGTTCGAAACCCAGTTCCTGAGTAAACTACGAAAAAGCACGAATTTGCGCAACTTGTTCTTGTTTCCAACATGCTCGGCCAGCGGTTACTATTATGACACGAGACGCGGCCGTTTCTCTCGAGCATACAGCAATCTCCTGCCCAAACACGCTGCCAAGACAATTGTTCATGCATTCGAAACCGTCTTCAAAGAAGTCGGCTACGTTCAACCAAAAAAGACGTACGGACCAGTTCTTGAGAACCGAGGGAGTCAGGTTACCTTTTCCGCATTGGGCCAGAAGGCACCGCTGCATCTCAAACAGAAATGGGATCCCAAACAGAAGAAGCGTCTGAGAATTAGAAGGCTGCTGAAAAAGTACTTGCCAGACTTCGAGATATCCATTGGCGGAACGACTTCGATTGACGTCACGAGAAAAGGCGTGAACAAGACCTTATGCGTTAAGAAGTTGAAAGAGCGTCTCGGTGTTGACAAGAAACATATGCTCTACGTCGGCGATGCTCTATTCAGAGGCGGGAACGATTACATAATGAGAAGCACAAACATTACGTGCATACCCGTCTCAAGCCCAATGGAAACAAAGAAGCTGATAAGAAGAATAATCGAGAGCGATTCAGACACATAGTAAAGCCTAAGCAATTTGAACGCTAATCGTGTCTATGTTCTGGAGAAGAATAAGCGAAGTCAGCAGAGACTTAGGCGTTGAAATGCCGAATCCCTGCGGTGGCACCATCTAGACATTAATTTCTATATATTGACTCCGAAAATACGGTTCGATTCTGATGCCCCCACCATTAGACACACACAAGTGGTGGAAAATCAAGCGTCCAAAGCTTTGTTCTTCTCTGTTTGAACAAAGGTTGACTTGAATAATACCAGCGCGTACTGCATAATGCAGATGCGCGAGAGATGAGTGACGCTGGTTCATACTCGAAGAAGATTCTTGGTCTGTCTGTAGAAACGGGCATGATGCCTGCGCCTACTGTTTCTCCGTTAGACATTGTCTCTACAGTAATCAATTTGATGATAAGAGAAAATGCTGGGGCCGTCGTCGTTTTAGAGAACAACAAACAAGTTGGGATCGTGACTGAACGAGATGTTCTCCAGAGAGTTATCCAGGCCGGAAAAAATCCTGAACTGACGGTCGTCAATGACATAATGTCGTCCAATCCACTTGTGACGATCGAAGTGGATCGCACAATTGGAGACGCCTTGGAGTTGCTGCACAAACACAACATCCGAAAAGTGATCGTTACAAAGGAAGGCGCTCTAGTTGGACTCAGCACAGAAAGAAGATTACTTGAGATCGTCCACAGTCACTACTTGCTGCAAGCTATTTTGCCGCTTAAACCTGTGGATGATTATGATGTTCACAAAATTAGAATCGCGTATGTTAGCACATATCCACCACGAGAATGTGGCATAGCCACGTATACCAAACATCTCGTGGACGCTACGTCCACGTTTTGTGCACGAGTTGTGACTTCCCCGGTAGTGGTCGCCATCAACGACAGAGGCGGACACTACAATTACGAGTCTCGGGTCAAGTCTCAAATTGAAGCGAATGTTTTCGACTCTTACGAAAAGGTCGCTCGATACCTCAATGCTTCCAACGTGGACGTTGTGAATTTGCAACACGAGTATGGAATTTTCGGCGGAGAATGGGGAGAATATGTCACTGATTTTCTCAAAAGTATCCAGAAACCTGTTGTCACCACTCTGCACACCGTTCTCGAAAAGCCAGGTCCCAAGGCAAAACGTGTTCTAGAGCAGGTTCTTGAACACAGCGATTTTGTCATCGTGATGGCTAAAGTCGGGATAGAAATACTGGAACAACATTACGGCAGTTCTGCGGGCAGAATCCGGCACATACCTCATGGATGTCCAAATGTGCCTTACATCGAAACTGCAATGACAAAGCAAAACTTGGGATTGCAAGACCGACCTGTTTTATCGACTTTCGGGTTGCTTAGCCGCGGAAAAGGGATAGAATACGCTATAGAAGCTCTCCCGATGGTAGTGAGAGAGCATCCGGAGGCCCTGTATCTCATTATCGGAGAAACGCATCCGGAAATCAGAAAGAGCCAAGGCGAAGAGTACCGACAATTCCTGCTTAATCTAGTCGAATCACTCGGATTGGAGAAGAACGTGCGATTCGTGAATCGGTTCCTTGATGAAAACGAGTTGATCAACTACCTCCATGCTACAGATGTCTACGTTGTTCCCTATCCTAATCGAGAATAGATCAGCAGTGGAACGCTCACATACGCTCTGGGCACTGGCAAAGCCATTGTTACAACGCCCTTTCTACATGCCGAAGAGGTGATATCTCGTGGTGCCGCGATGAAATGTAACTTCGAAGACCCTATCTCAATCACTGAATCCGTGAATGTATTGCTCAATGATGATCGGATTCGACAGCGATTTGGAAAAATGGCCTATGAGTATAGTAGATCCATGATATGGCCAAACGTGGCAATGAGTTACGTAAACGTATTCTATCATGCTCTTGGCCTGTGAGGGTTGATTAGGTGTTTAGTCCTTGGGTGGTGTGAAGATTGGTTCCTGCAGTTGCTCTTCCTCCGATTCTCTTTTCAGATAACGTTTCAGGATTTCTGCTTGAATAGCCAATGAAATTAGTACTACGCCAAATACCATCGCCGTAATTATGGCCTTGTAATTGCTTTCAGGTAGCGAGAGCACCAAGGCTACTGAAACAGCTCCTCGCAGTCCAGCAAACGCCAAGACTTTGTTCCATGAACTCGGCAGCCTCTCTCCTAACGTGCGTGTCAATGCGACAATCGGATAGACGCTGAGTAGTCTAGCAACGAGTATCGCGACAAAAGCCATGATTACGTATGGAGCATAGGCGTATAGCAATTCGATATCTGTTTTCAAGCCAATGAGTAGAAAGGCGAAGGAGGTTGCCAGAAAAGTCATCACTTCCCAGAAGTGCGTCATGGTTTTGCGGGTTTCCTCCGACATTGCGGTTTGCATGGTTCGATTCCCTAGCCATAAGCCCGCAATTGGTACGGCAATCAACCCTGACATGCCTAGACTCTCTGCGATGATGTAGGAGCCGAACATCGTGAATATCGTGAGAGACGTTTCGGGCAAAGGGTTCGTGATCTGTCTATGGAGCAGTTCACCTATCCCAGCCACCACAAGCCCCACGGCCAATCCTCCTAACAACGTGTAGGCGAATAGTCCTAAGTCTCTCATTGGGCTGAATGATAATGTGACGGCGAAGGAATACAAAATGACAGGCGTAGCGTTGTTGAGGTACGCCTCAGATTCAAGAATCGTGGTCAGTTTTTCTGGGGCGCGCACTCTCTTCAAGACGCTCACTACGGTGACTGGGTCAGTTGGCGAAATTATCAAGCCAAACAGGAGTGCGGCTGCTAAGGGTAATCGGAGAGTGAGGTTGAGGACAAGAGCAGTTGCGAATGCGGATATTATGACTCCGAATATGGCTAGGCCAATGACCGTCTTATGCACAGTTCTGAATGTCTGAAAACGCGTTCGCATGGCTGATTCAAAGATCAGGGGAGGAACAACTAGGCCAAGAATGAGGTCACCGCTGATCGGTATGTCGCTGATGCCTCCTCCAAATTTGAGAATTGATAGGGCGAGACCGATGCCGATCATGATCGTTGGGTATGGTGCATTCAGTTTATCACTCAGAAGAGACGCAACGAACGAAAGAATTATGACTAGCAGTAGGACTGTCAGCGGGGAGCTGACAAGCTCAAGCGTCATCTGAACGCCTACGCTCATTAACCCCCTGCGTTAAGTCCACCGATCGCAGGGTCACTTAGCGTGCGTTCAAGGTGTTCGTTGGTACAGTATTACGAACACAACGATAAAGGCCAAGAGGATGAAGCCAACTGTTAGTCCGATCCGATTTGGATGCGCTTTCAGCTGCGACAATAGTGTCATGCCAATCGGCTGTTTCAGGAGAAAGATGCGTTCTTAACGGTTACTGTCGGGTATCAGCCAGAGGGCGGAATGAATGCCATCAAGTTACGCAAATCAGCAAATTCTATGTAATTCGAAAGCACTTGATAGTATTGGGTTGGCTAATTGGCTGGAGTTAAGCGGCGTGTGTCTGTTTTGAGCACTGAGACGTATGTGCCCGATGATCTTGATCTGCTTGTTCTCGAAAAGATGATTGAAGACAGTACTATTACATTCAAGCAGTTGGCGATGCTGGCGAAAACCGACCAACGCACAATTGCAAAGAGATACGAGCGTCTGAAAAGGGAAGGCATTGTGAGACGTGCCACTATCGATGTGGATTGGTCGAAATTGGGTCTGACGGCGACGGCGTTCATCGGCACTGCCACTTCCCACGGGGATGAAAGCCGGAAGAAACTGTTCGAGTTCATAGAGCATGAGCCTAGAGTCTTAGAGGCGTACACAACCTTGGGCTCTCATGAGTATTCCATGACAGTGTTGGACACCAACATGGAGAAGCTTAGGGGAGGAGTATGCGATAGACTTGAACCGTTGACAATGGGTTTGTCCACCTCAGTTGTTGTGAAATCAGTAAAACGCGCCGACCATAAGGGACTACTACACTATGTCAGGAAGACTCGAAAGCGCACAACTATGATGTGACCCAGTCATTTTGTTCATTCCGCCTACGGGCTGATAGAAGCGGACGGTCACTCTTCGCCTCTGCTTCTCGTAGTCTACGAGCATCGGCTCATAGTCCTTATCGCCAAGGAACAGCATTGAGTGGGATGCGGAACGCTGAACCTAAATCCAAACAGCACCTGGCTCGCTATAGGAAGCCAAACAAACTTGAACTAGAGCCAATGCTCCGAGGCCGGACACTATGCCAGTGGCAATTGCCACTATAGCCCATTTTCTTAAGAATAAAGAAAACCGGTTCGGGCATCAAAACCGCGTAGTCGCTCTGCCATCTCATCAATCCTTCTGCCAGAATTGCCTGGTCAAAGACAGTGGAGACAAATATTGTTTGTACCGGGTTCACTCGGGACTAGCGATATGGTTCATGGCGGCTAGTCCGCCGCTCAATATCTTACGGCTCCTATTTTTCCCTGGCGAGGTATGCTTCAAATTGGCTCTGAATCGCGGGAGGGTCGACGGGAGATAATGAATCAGTCTGCCCGTCGAAACATCATAGCGCCGGCTGAGGGCGCTCTGCACTTAATGGACACATCATTTTCGAGTTTGCAGTCCACTTGCAAACCGCTTGAAGATGTCTATCCATTAAACTTTCGGAAGGAAAGCATTGCGCCTTCTTTCACGTTGGTCGAACCAGTCCATATTCTAGTTCTGACAGGTTTTCAGTTAACACACAGCGATGCAGAAAATAGCGTTGTGAGTGCTTGTAGGCTCTGCTACGACTTGTTTGTTGTTCGAATCCTCACACGCTGCTGGAAATTGGCAATTCGTGGGTTCAAATCCCACCGGCCCCACCACTTCGTGGGTTCAGAAGAACTTTAAACCCGTTCGGCCTTTTCCTATACCGCAGGTTTCCAGTTGCCGTACAAGGGTCTGGATAAGCTCAAGGAGAAGATTACAGAGCCATGCGTTAGGGTCTGGGCTGACACGCTGAAGGAGGGCGATAAGACCACTCTGCATGATGAACTCATCCAAGGACATTGACGAAGAGCAAAGGGTCGATATCAACACAATCGTATCTGCAATATTAGATGAGATCAAGCGCATTGTGTGCTTTGTAGATGATTACGCAGAGTGCTCCTTTTTGTATTGTTTCTGCGAGCGTTGAATGGCAGCTTTGGCTTCTTCCTTTTTCGACCAGCCCAAGACGGTGGTGGTTTTTCCTTCGAGCACCTTGTAGGTCTCGAATAGGTGGGCGATCTCTTTGAGGATGTGTTCTTGGACATCTCCTAGGTCTCTGACGCTGGCGAAGCGGACATCGTTTACAGGCACGGCTAGGATCTTGTCATCTCTCACATCTCCATCCAGCATACGCAGAAGCCCGATTGGACGGACTGTATGAACGCATCCAGGAAAGGTCGGGTATGTCACTAACACCAATATGTCAAGGGGATCGCCATCTTCGTCGAGTGTGCGAGGAATGAAGCCGTAATCTCCCGGATAATGCATGGCAGAGTAGAGAACTCGATCCAGAACAATCGCCTTCTTCTTCACATCATATTCGTACTTGTTCTCCGTTCCCTTCGGATTTTCAACTATTGCGTAGACTTCTATGGGAGGATTAGGCCCCGTTTCCAGATCACGCCAAAGGTCGGTCACGTTAGCGCACTTCTATGATCCCATCTAACCCGGCACTATGCTTCCGCGTAAGACGGCGAGATTAAAATGTAACGACCGCTACAAGCGAAGTCTCCCTCCATATAAGATGAATTGCTATGGAAGAATATGTCGCGTGCGCTGTTAAAAGCGGTCTCTACATCGCAGAGAAAAATTTGAACATGATGATGCAGATGTTCGTACGCCTGAACGAGCGGTCCGTGATGCGGTCAATAAGGAACGACATACGTCCAGAGGTGAAATCACGCATGTTGAAACTGATCGATTCCATGTTCAGCGAGATTGCCTTGCTGAAGGAGACGTTCGATCTTGAGACAGCACAGGAGTCGGCGAGTTGGCGAGTCCACTCGATCATTTCCGAGGTCTGGACCGTCCTTGAAGATTGTATGCCAGAGAAACTGTCAGGCTATGGCAAGATGACGGAGGAGGACGCTCATATCCTAAACCAGCATATTGGTGCCCTGTTGAAAATGAACGATCAATTGCTTGACGAATTGAGGGCTGCCTTACCTACCAACGATGCGGGATCTGTGTCAACCACAGGTTAGGAAAGCTGTTGTAACGACCGTTACATTTATCTGTGATGAAAGCGTTTCCGCCGGAACGCTTGGATTGAACATGATGGCAAAGCTGAAGATTGTCGAGATTAGCAAGGGCGGTAGCGTGGAATTACCTGAGAAAATAATCCCCGTGGCAATTGAGCCTATACTGGAAAACGTTGGTCTCACGGTGCCTGTACCTTCTGACAGATTCACGCTATACTATCTTGAGCGTGAATCGTGAAAGCGGTTTTGTTACACATCTGAAGGGAGAATCAGAGTAAGGACGATGAGCTCGCAAGCCGATAGTCGGCGCCTAGGGCTTCCTTACCGCGCGCACTGTCGGCAACTGCGCAAGTGAGTGTGGAGAGCGAAATCTTTGGTAGACCTTTACTCAGCAGCATTAGTATCAATTGCAATAGTTGTGGCTGGAATAGTCGGACTTAGAACGAGAGTCTCATCTTCGATCTTCGAGGTAATGGCCGGAATAATACTGGCGAATCTACTCGGAGTCAGCCTTTCATCGTGGTTTGACTTTCTTGGCACATTCGGAGGCCTGGTCCTCACCTTCCTCGCTGGCGCAGAAGTTGAATTCGTTCTTCTAAAGAATAAGGCCAAGGAGAGCCTGGTAATTGGAAGCTTGGCGTTCGCAGCACCTATGCTAGGCGTATTTGGGTTCCTGACACTTGCGACTTCATGGACGTTTCATGCTAGAATTGCAGCTGGCCTTGCTCTAACCACAACTTCCGTTGCCGTCGTTTACGCTGTACTGGCCGAGTATGAGTTAATCAAAGTGCCCTTCGCAAGAACCATTATCGCAGTTACTTTTGTGAATGATATCCTTACGCTTATTGGAATAAACTTCGTACAGCCCTCCTTTGACTGGGTAACCATTGCTTTCCTTGGAACTTTGCTCGCGTTGGTGTATATTGTTCCAAAGATTCTTGCTGTAGTGGTTCAGAATTACGGGAGGAGAGCTGTAGAGTTGGAGCTCAGATTCATGCTTGCCGCACTTTTGGGTATCGCGTTTTTCGCCGATGAAGCTAAATTGCACGCGGTTTTCGGAGCCTTCGTACTAGGCCTAATATTCGCTAACTCGATTCAGCAACATCAAGAGATACTATCAAAGATGAGAACTGTTACGTTCAGTTTGCTTGCTCCAGCCTTCTTTGTGCGCGCAGGTATGCTTATTGCCGTTCCGGCTGTGGTCGCGAACATAGTTCTTGTCCTAGCGTTGCTGGCAGTGAAGCTGTCTTCGAAATTAGTTGGAGTATTCGGCGTCTGCAAGAGATGGATTCCAGAAGCTCCAATGTTCTCGACCATGCTTTTTAGCACCGGCTTGACTGTTGGTACGATAGTTGCGACCTTAGGAAGAGACCTTGGTTTCCTCTCAGATACTCAATTCTCTATTGTCGTAATCACCGTGATCCTCAGCGCTGTTGTTCCGACGATAATTGCCAAGAGATTTATTCCTGCCAAAGTGTGATGTGAATTACCTATGGGAGCGGAGGCACACCTGGAGGGCAAGGGAATCCACCGGATACTTGTCGCCATAGATAGCTCGAATTACGCGCCTATTGTGATACAAGAAGCTGCCAAACTAGCGATTCGGTTGGGAAGCGATGTGACTGTCTTGAACGTCGTGAACGTGCCTGGAATGTTTGCGTCAGAAGGTGAAGTCGACTCCGCGGTAATAGAGGAAGAAGAGAAACAAGTGACTGAACTCCACAAGAAACTCATAGAGAAATACTTCAACCATGCGTCAATTCTTATTGAGTCCAAAATACTGCATGGTGACCCAGCGCAAAAAATCTGTGAGTATGCAGAAGCAATAGATGCGGATCTTGTTATCGTCGGAACTCATGGTCGCGGCAAACTCGCATCCGCGCTAATGGGGAGCGTTTCGGAGAAAGTGATTCACCACTGTAAGCGTTCGGTCACCGTGATAAGAAAGTCTCCGTGATTTGGCAAAGCCACCCTCCGCGTCCTGAGGCTTCAGTTATTCTGCTCGGTTGCGCTTTCTCGGAGAATTTCATCAAGACAGCTATTACGAATAAATTAGTCTTGCCTTCGATTCCAGATCCGATGAAGTTGTTGACCTCATATAATCAGTTAGTGCAGGACTCGGTCTAGAATGTAACGAAAGTTACATTTAAGTAACTTATGGGTTTACTTCCGATCGAGTCCGTTGGACAGTATGAATACAGTTCCGGAGCCAATCGATCCTAACTATTACTGAAGGGTGCGCATCGCAGAGAGTTGCCGATGATTGCGAGCGTTGGACGGTCGTGATATAGAAAACATCATAACGCCAGCTGGGGCTACCTATGACTCTTTGGTACCTCGCTCATTCGTTTGGGCTGGGCTTTCTCGGAGAAGCTTAGCAAGGCGTTGCGGCAACGGTTGAGGAGTCTGTGAATCTTCCCCTCAGCCGTTGACCCTACGAAGTCCCTGCTTTTGATCCTAGTCAACCATCGTTCTAGGCCTTCAAGCGCCTCTTCTAGCTCCGAAACTTCGGTTTGCGTCACATTGCCAGTCCTCAAGTTTTTCCTGATTTCCTCCAAAAACTCATCACATTCCTCTGCCAGCTCACGATATTCCTTTTCGACATCCTCTTTGAAGAGAGCCAAGAGGGTGTCCAAGTAAGTCTTGTTCGTGGCCTTGGCTTCGAGAATTATTTTCCGGTCGTAGTCTTTCATGGTTGATGTAAGATTTCCTAGACGTAAACGAACCTTGGAAGAGTCGGGCAGAATACAAAAGGACATTTGAGGGTAGAGTGCCCCCAATCCCTTCAGCTGCCGCCAGATTCGCACCCTGATCCTAGACGGCCTCTCAGGGACGTCGTAACCGAATAACAACCAGCCTGAAGTCTTGCGATTCTTCATGGCCTTCACTAAGCTTAATTGGACTTCAATGTTACTATTGAAGGAATGGCTTTGGAATCGACGCGGGTTGAAGCTTACGCTAAGAATGTTGTTCTCAGTGTAGCGGCTATCATACAGAGTGAAGATCGTAAGGTACTCGTAATATTGGAGGGTGATACGCCCTACCACGACATGTGGGTCATTCCCATGGGCTATGTTCATGCGAATGAAAACGTAGCCGACGCCGTGTCACGCGAAGTCAGAGAGGAAACTGGAATCGAAATAGAAATAGAGGGTCTCATCGGCGTTTACGACGACTTCATCGATACAGATGGTAGGGACCTCCACCATGTAATAGTCTGCTATAGAACTAAGGCTCTTACAGATCCACCGATAGTGAGCAGAGAAGCCAAAGAATATGTGTGGACAGACCGCAGACGAGTCGGAGGGCTGAGGGCGCCAACGGTCGTGAAAAATATGCTTTCAGACTATTTCAGGTCAGGATGACTTTCAACAGGACTATTTCGAGACTTGGAGCGCGTCTCTATCGCATTTTTCGGTCCATACTGCCTCGATCACAGGGAAATCATTTTCTCCGATGAAATACAATCCTATTACCTCGAGTGAATCTCCTACCCTGACATCTTGTCCCCCCGCAGAGTCGAGAACCACGTTCCGATAACCAATTTTGTCCCGAAGACGAACCCATACTTCATCCGGCTCCCGAAAGTCCATGGTTTCAACGGTTCCGGAGACCATCAGATATTTCCTGGTTAGTATCCACTTCACTTGGTGAAGAATTACTCGACCGTTTGCTCCTTGGGCTTCACGGACAGTTGAGCCGTGTATTTCGAAGACTCCTTCATCCTCCAACAGTAGGTTCGGCAGGGAGATGGACATGTAGTAGACTTTCATACCATTTTCGAGTAGCGTCCTGACTATTGTGAGACTGAAGTTGGGGTCTTTGCGCACAAACTCACCCGAAATCACCGTGCTTGACTCCACGGCTGGGCCTTCCTCAGACTTCAAGAACCGAAATACATTCTCTGGAAGCGAGCCCCTCTCTCCGATTAGAAGCCATCTTTGCCGCCCTGTCTGGGTCTCAGACAACATCTTATCACGGGTTGGCCTGCCTTGGTTGTGTGATTTAAACGTAACCACCGTTACATTCGCTGAAACGTCTTTGCAGGACTTGCAGAGTGGGTGCCAAGCCTTTCAGTGCGAGGAATAACCTAGAGTGCAAAGCCCTGATTACTAATGATCCATCCATTTCTGTCCGAAGTTCATGCGTGTGCTGATGGCTGGCCGTTGACGGGTGATTTGCGTACTGAGTGCGCCGTAGGATCGTCAGCTTTAGGTCGCAAGGAGGGCTTATTGTTCTCTAGATAAAGAGAGGATGTTTCTCCAGACCGGACCAGTTTTTGCAGTTCGGTCTCGGTCTACCAAGGAATCTGAACAGTCACCATGTCCTCCATCCACTGCCCTTCCGGACCGATCCCGCCTTGACATCCCATGGCTAAGAGAGCAGCATTTGTGACATGGATGGTTGATAATCTACGATCAGCGTTTTGCTGCAGCAAGCGCTGTCGAGCGCTATGTAATGCAGGTGCTTGAGTCCGGCTCAGTGGCTCAATGTAACTGGCGTTACATTTAATACAGGTGCAGCGTGCAGTGGGTGCTTGGAGTAATTGTCCTATGAGAGTGTTGCTTATCTCTGACTTGCACGCCAACTTAGAAGCGTTCGAGGAAATTCTGAACCACACGAGCTATGATGAGGCGCTGTGCATGGGAGATCTCGTAGATTATGGGCCGAATCCCGTCGAGGTCCTTGATCTCCTGCGGTACATCAAGGCCAAAAGGGTGCTTGGGAACCACGACGCGGCCGCATCGTTCAAGATTGACTGCCGAAGTAGTCCTGCCACACACGCAGCAGCCGTCGCTACACGCGAAGGGATAACGCGGAAACTTCTAGTGCCCAAGTCCCTGAGTCTCCTTGGCAAGGCTGAACGCAAACTGGATCTCGAATACGATGGCATGAAACTGCGGGCCGTGCATGCCGCGCCGGGAGATGAACTCTATCGGTATGTGACAAGGGAAGACGCTGGAAGCCTAGACATGGGTGGCGCGGACTTGTTGGTGCTCGGCCATACGCACACCTCTTACGAAGTAAAGAAGGAGG